>JAEEGL012630712.1_pt1 | contig 29766 bp, 22 predicted proteins | sample 9134231 | NCBI WGS metagenome assembly JAEEGL01 (sample SAMN16246548, study PRJNA631951) | gut metagenome | biome: gut microbiome; feature: rumen; material: fiber-attached | host: Bos | place: Iran: Karaj | collected 2018-10
GCCCAACATACTCACTTGGAACATAAATATTAGCTTTAACATATGGCTCTAGTATTTTAGATATTTTAGTTTGCTCAGGCATTTTAGAAGGAGAATCTATCATTACACTATTTCCATCACTTAAAATTACTTCATAAACAACAGAAGGAGAAGTAGCAATTATTTCAATATTAAATTCTCTTTCAATCCTCTCTTCAATTATTTCCATGTGTAATAATCCTAAAAATCCACACCTAAACCCAAATCCAAGAGCAACTGATGTTTCAGGTTCAAAAACTAAAGAAGAATCACTTAATTTAAGTTTTTGTAAAGCTTCTTTTAAATTATCATATTTAGAACTATCTATTGGATAAATACCAGAATAAACCATTGGTTTCATAGGTTTGTATCCAGGAAGAGCTTTAACATCTTCCCCATCAATACATATAGTATCTCCTACTTCAACTTCGGTAATACTTTTAATAGACGCACTTAAAAAACCAACTTCACCACTAGATAAAGTCTTTAATTTCTTCTCATGAGGAGTGTGTTTACCAAGTTCTAATACTTCATAAACAGAATCAGAATTTATAAATCTAATTTTATCTCCTACACTAACACTTCCATCCATAACTCTTACAAGGATAACAACGCCTTTATATGGATCAAAATAACTATCAAATATTAGTGCTCTTAACTTATTAGAGTCACTTTTAGGACTTGGAACTCTATTTATAACAGCATCTAATAACTCTTTCACACCTTCTCCAGTCTTACCTGAGCAACATATAATTTCATCTCTATCAAAACCAATAGTATTAACTAGTTCATCTTTAACTTTTTCTATATCTGCGTTAGGTAAATCTATTTTATTAATAACAGGAATAATTTTAAGATTAGCATCAAGTGCCAAATACAAATTAGCAAGAGTCTGAGCTTCTACTCCCTGTGTTGCATCAACAACAAGAATAGCACCTTCACAAGCAGCCAGACTACGGGACACTTCATAACTAAAATCTACATGACCAGGAGTATCAATTAAATGAAGAGTATATCCTTTATAATTAAGTTCCACAGCATTTAATTTAATAGTAATTCCTCTTTCGCGTTCAAGATCCATAGAATCAAGTATTTGTTCTTTTCTTTCTCTTTCACTTACAGCACCACAAATATCAAGTATTCTATCAGCAAGAGTACTCTTTCCATGATCTATATGAGCTATTATACAAAAATTTTTAATCTTTTCTCTTTCCATAAGAAAGATTTTACCATAAAAAAAGAGTTTTTTAAACTCTATTTTGATCTACTAGAAGTTTTTAAAAAAGTATTACCAGATGATAAATAATCCAAATCATCATCAAAATATGCATTATCTTCAAAACTAGCACCCACTATATTACAACCATCAAAATCTCTAAATGGAGAAATATTTCTAGAATCTAATTTAATACCACTAAGATCTTTTTGATAAACTTTTTGTGGATCAATATCAATATTAGTATCTCTAAAATCGATATTAGATACCTTAAGATTATCTGATTTTACTAGACATAAATTAATATATTTTAAATAAGGAATAAACATAGGATTAAATTCTTTATGATTATCTACCTCTTTTATTAACATATCCATAGGAATATAAATCTTATTTAAAATTTTACTTTTACTTTCATTATCTAACTTATCATAATTATTATTAATTTCTTTTATTAAATTTATTGTTTGTATTATAGTAGACTCTATTTTAGCTTCATTTCTAATTATTCGTTCTTCATCTATTTTTAACAAATTACTAAGTGTCTCTTTTTTAGTTTCCATATCATCAGAAGAAGTTATTTTTTTACTTTTATTGTTCTTGTTTTCAAAATAATTCTCATCGGTTAATACTTCAACTAAATCACTAGTGATATTAACTAGTTTATCAAATTTTTCAATATCTTCTTTTTCTTCCTCTTTAATATCACTGCCTTTTATAGCAAAATACTCTTCTTTAATTTTATTATAATTCTCTAATCTTAACTTAAAAAGTTCTAATTCTTTAACTCTAGCCTTATCTAAATTTAAAACTTCTTTTAATTCTTTAAGACTTTTTTTATCATTTTTTAATAAGTCATAATAGTACTTCAAATCATCACAATATTTTATACTAAGATTGCCTATAAAAGTAAAGAATCCTATTGGGGAAAAAATATCAAATACTTCTAATGTAATAAAGCTTAGAACAAAACATACTACCTCTACCAAAAAAATAATAATTAAATGTACTGCTATACGTTCAGAATTAATATCACGTTCCATATTTTCCCTATAAGTTTCTGTAGGTATATTGTTTATTTCTTTATCATAGTGATTATTTACTTTTATAAAACTACCAGTATATAATCCAGCTGTTAGTGCTAAAGACAAGGCTGGTTTTAATGCATTTTTTAAGAATTTCTTCCTAGATTCCTCTAATTTAGATTTTGCTATATTCAATTTTCTTTCATCTAGATTAAACTTATTTATTTCCTTTTGTAATTCTTTTATTTTATTATCAAGTTCTTCTTTTTTACCATTTTCAACAAATAAAATCATTTCTAATAACTTTTCATTAATAGCTTTATTATTATATACTTTCTTTTTATCAAAAACATCCAAAATTTGCTGAATATCACTATCTTCTTTATGGCTTTCTAAATCTTTAAACAATTCTTTATTTACTTCTTCAAATCCAAAATTCATAAGATATAAGTTATTATATAAAATTGATTCATTAGATTTATTATATTCTTCTTTAATAACTGAATATATAGTTTCATATATTTCACTATGACTTTCAATATATCCATACTTAGATAGTTCCATATATTTTTTTAATGATTCTAGTAACATTATTACTTTAGTCTTAGTTTGTTTAACACTATCTACTTTTTTAATAGTATTTACTATTTCAAAATCGCTTACCAAATCACTAACAAATTTATTTAATTCATCTAATATCATCATTTGAGTTTCAAACCTATCATTACTTAATGAATCATTACTATAGTCAATTGTTTTATTGATACTTTGTAATTCACTTTTAATGTTAGCCACATTAAAACCTAAGCTTTCTAATGAAGAAAGTTTTTGATTAATTGTATTATTTTTACTTTTAACTTGAAACTTCTTATAAAAGTCCATAATTACTCCTGTTCACTAAAAGGTTTATATTCTGCTTTAAAATCTAAATTAGCTACAAAATATGAATTTTGAACATCATTTGGAGAAGACTTATCCAAATAAGTCCACAAACAATATGTTTTATCTATCCCACTATCAAAAACATCATCTTGTACTATTACACTATCATTTAATTCTGAATAATTATAAATATTTGCATTCTCAGTATTAATTTTACTGTTACATTCATTTACTGCTACTTTTATATAATTTGCATAACTACTTGCTAAATTACTATATCCTTCATAATCATTACTGGCTATATAATCTTTATCTTCTTTTAATCTAATAGTAACATAAGTTTTTAATGAGCCAGTATTCTTAATATTGAAAATATAAGGATATGATTTTAGTGCTTCCTCATCACTTTCAAATGGGTAGATATTATCTATTACACTCTTTCCATTTACACTTTTAGTACCAATAACTTGTCCAAAGTTAGAATAATTAGTGTTACATGTTTCATCAACACAAAAGCTTACCTTTAAGTCCCCTACACTAATAACATTATCTTCACCTTTATCAACTGACATAAAGTATGCATATGAAGTTCCAATTATTATTAATACTAAACTAATAATAGCTACGAATAAAATAACAGCATCTTTCTTAATTATTTTATCTACTGGCACTTAAATCATCCCTTTCACTATTATTTATTTTATTAATTATTTCATCCCTTTCATATACAAGATCATCTTTATCTTTAGTACTATCAACTATTAAAACACTATCATTTTTAATTCTATCTAATGTATAATTACATAAATACTTAATGCAATCATTAATATATTTAATTTGATTCATATATTCTTCTTTAATAAAATCATTATTGTTTATTTTTTTATTATTTAAATTCTCCTTAAATATATCATAATTAGAATCTAAATTATAAATTGTTAAATATGATAATAAATTATCAGTACTTATTTTTTTACCATCTACATCCAATATTATTACCTTATTATTTGTTATTGAATTAATTAAATTATAATATTTTTTTATGTAATTAAAGTATTTGTTACTAAAAATCTTACTATTTTCCTCTTCACTTATACTATCATTCTTTTTATAATATTTACTAGTTTTAAATTCTAAAAAATTATAATCGTTAATTGCATTAATAGATTCAAGTAAAGATTTTCTATAATCTTTCTTATTTAATGTATAAGAATCAGCCTTATTATCATTAATTCTAGAAATTCTATATTCTAAGCTTTCTAAAAGAGTTAAGTCAAGTAATATATCTTTATTATATTTAATTATAGAAACATTTCTTCTTCTTTCCTTTAAATCATATATCTCATGTAGTAAAGAATCATTATGATTATTATTACATTTCATTAATTTTAATATAATATCATTTGAATATGAAGTGTTAATTAAAGTAACACTCTTTAAAAAAGAATCAATATTATTATATATGTTTAAATAAGCAGTGTAATTTGATTCATAATTATCCATTTTTTTAATTATTACTTCACTTTCATTTACTTTTTTATTTTTAATATTTTTATACATCTGAAAGTATTTTGAATACATAGCGAAAACAGAATCTTTTAGCTCATATAAATCTCCATAATTTATATCCTCTGGAAGAGTTCTTAAAAACGTATTATAAATATCTAATTCTATATTTATATTATCCTTTTCTCTTTCATCATTAGAAGTTTTCATTAAAGATTCTTTTTCTTCTATTAACCTATTTAACATATCAATTAATACTTTAATCTTTTCTTTTTCCATAATATCTCCATGTTATTCACTTGTTTGTAATTCATTTAATGTGCTGCTAACTATGTTAATTGACTCAATTTTAGCATCAACTATTACTTTTGTTTTATTATCAATTGTTGCATAATTTTCTATTGTTAATGTTTTACCTGGCATTATTTTTTCTCCACTATTAACAGCCATTGGGAAAACTACGTTTCCATTTTTATCGAGCAAAGCAAGTTGAATAAAAAAGCCATTAATCTCATTATCAGTATTATTTTTTAGTGTAGTAATAACCTTTAATGAATTATCAAGTTTATATAACTCTAATTGAGTTGCTTCAACACCATCTTTCTCAATTGGTTTAGAGGTTGTACTTTTAATTACACTAATTGGTTTATCATACCCATATTCTTTAACATAATTTAATAAATCCGCTTTTTTATTATTGTTAATAATTGTAATAACAGTTGCTCCAATTATTAAAACAATCACACCAATTATAGAATATATTAAGTATTTTTTATTCATGATTAACTCTCCTTATTACTTACTTGCCTTTTTCAAATTATTTATAGTTGCACTAGATGTTGTATCTATATTAGTCATTTTTACGAAATTACATGATCCATCTGAAACTGATAGTTTTTTATTTGTAGGTTTACCATTATAAAACAAATAATCATCATAAGGGTTACAGCAAAAAGAACCTTTTGAAACCGTTAGACTCTGTTGTGGTACATTTGTTTCTCCATAAACGCGTCCACCTCTTGCGTGGATTTCACCACTAGTGTTAAATGTTACACTAACTCCACTTGGTGAAACATTATTATGCTTAGCTGATTCTACGCAGAACATTCCACTTCCGACAGTAGAATTATTAGCATATAAACTTGCTGAGCCATTTATAGTTACACTTGAATCACTTGCCCTTGCTGTTATAGGGTCTCCAGCATATTCCCCAGCTGCAATAATAGCATCACCTTCAACTATTATTGCTGTATTAGCTCCTCTTATCGTAATTACTGCAGCTCTTGTTCCATAATCACTATCACCAGAACCATCAGCATCTGTATATCCATTACCTAAAATGCATCCATTTCCAATTGTTATTGTTGTACCAGTTTTTTCCCCTAAATGTATTGCATTCTTATTTCTAAATGTTGTAAATATATTTGTATTTTCCAAAGTCATATTTCCACCTGCATCATCATCACGATATACAGGAGTATAAGCTGTGCTTGTTATTTTTGTTTTAACAGTAGATGATCCAATAGTTTCACCAGAAGTAGTTAGTGTTCCGCTTCCAGAATCAAAGTGTACTGCATAACCTCTATTTGAAAGATATGCGCCTCTAATAACCAAATTACCACCTGTACTAACAAGTCTTGCATTTAAAGTACCACTAGATCCACCACCTAATAATGTTAGAGTTCCTCCACTAGAAGTTATTGGTCCCCTGTTTCCACTACTATCATTACTTCTAGTAAGTGAATGATTACTAAGATTAAGTGATACTGTCTTATTTGTAGTTGCATTTGAACTATCTGTATAATTATGTAATAAATAAATAACGTTATTATTACTTGCTGCTTTAAATGCATCTTCTAAAGTTATATAATAATTATTTGCTATTCTATAATTAGGAGTTTCATTGAAAGTCAAACTACACTTGTTTTCATTTCCGCCTTCATCCTTTACATAACCATATGTAGTTCCATTAGCAAATGTCACAGATGTTTTACTATTATAACTTGGAGTACTACTATTTCCCATTCCATAACTTGCTACACTAGTTAAAGCATCTGTTTTTGATTTAAACTTAATATTAGTTCCATCATATTCAAGTGTACAAGTTGGATTAACTAAATCCATCTTAGCAGTAACTGTAATAGTAGATTTATTATCATTATTATCTATAACTAAATACTGAAGTTTTCTATATCCGCCATCATTAACGTAAGAAGTTAACTTACCTGTAGAAGAATCAAAGGAAGAAGTAATGTCATTCCATTTAATACCATCAATAGTAACATCACCAGGATTAGTATAATCGCCTGCTGTTGCACTATTAGCAGAATTATATCTTCTATAAACATTTTTTATTCCACTTGCATCTACAAGAGTAAAATTAAGTTGTAACTGTTTATTAAACCAATTACCATTTTTGACATTGAAATCTCCAGTATAAGCAGAGGTTCCATCAGATGGTTTGAAAGTAGTTTCACTTTGTAATACTGTTGAATTATTGTTCTTATCTACAGCCGCTAATTTAACAGTTGGACTTGTTATATCTTTATAAACAGCACGTAATGTTATTACGTTGTTACTTAAACCACTTTCTCCTTCTTTAATTGTCCATGTACCAGTTTGATTTAAATTAAAAGTTGTACCTGCAGACTCCCAACCTACATGTTCATACCCACTACGTGCGCACAAAGCGCCTTTTATAGAATAAGATCCATTATAATTAACTACTTGTGAACTAACTGTTCCTTCTCCTGGAGCACAATTATATTTAATAGTAATCTTTCTAGGTTCAAACTTTGCTACACAATCAACATCTTTTTTAATATTTCTAATTTCATATTCAAACAAATAAGGATCATTAAGAGCAACACTCTTTTTTACTAAATTGCAATCATCCTTACCACTATACATATATCCATATGCTTCTTTAATTGTAATATTAGCACTACTATTAAATGACACCAAAGGTGTATTTACAGTTACACTAACTAGAGGATCATTTATACTTGAAGCAACTTTAACACTATAAGCATCAACAAATTCCCATGGAGTATTATAAGTACCATTTCCTTTTACTGAAATGCCATGCTTAATATATTCTGTAACTCTTACACCAGATAATTTGTCATTTGTTTTAGTATTAAGACCAGAACCTACATAATAATGCGCATTATCAAGTAAATCACTAACACTACTAGTCCAATATTCTTTTCCATTTATTAGATATGAACTTCCAGATACTAAAGTTGCAGTAAATTCACTTTTTGAAATCATACCACTTTTACCCGATAATATATATCTTTGATAATTACTAAATCTATTAATATACTGAGACTTATAGTTATCTGCTTCACCATATTTTCTCATAGTAGAAGCTTTTATACCATATGGGAAAAATAAACACAAAAATAAGAAAATTAAAATCATTTTTTTCATATCTTTCACCTACTATAAATATTATATAATTTTTTTAACAAAAATAAAAGGAATTTGTTGCTAAATTCCTTGAATATAATCAAATAATTTGATAAACATTCTAATATATATTGTAGATAACCCTTTACTCTTAAGTTTTCTAATTTTAATACGTTTATCTTTGATTGCATCATCACTAAATACTATAGTATCAAGTTCATTTTTAAGTTCTGTTGCAATTGGTAAATCAGTAATAATGCTTTCTAAATCATCATTGATAACACGAGAAGCATCTATTTCTATATCTTTACCCTTACAATATACAAATATTCTTCCATCACTAGGGACATCATCAAATTCAATAACAAAATCAGTATCATCTGTATAACTTCTATATTTAATACTATATTCATTACAGAACACTTGAACTCCCTCTGTATATTTAGTGTTTCTAAATCTAATAATATAGTTTCTCTTCTTTGGAACTACTTCTTTAGTTCCCTCTTTTGGTTCTAAAGAAACTGAAAAATCATTAGCTTTATAAAAATAATTAATTTCAGTTGTATAACTATATCCTTTTTTATATTTATATGTATCTCCATCATCCTCATATAATTTGTATGTATTACTTCTTCCAGGGAATATATGAATTTCTAAAGTTTTTGGAGGTTTAGTTGAATTTAAATTGCCTTCCTCTAAAACAGCCATTGGTATAATAGCCCCAGTCTTAGCATACACAGGATAATCTTCATCTTTATAAAACGTTACATATCTATATCCTCCAGGGAATTTCTTACCCGTTTTAAAATCATACCATATACCTTTTGGTAAGAATACTCTGTGAACAACTCTATTCATAACGGAATCTTTAGGAGTTACAATTGGCGCTATAAATAATTCACTTCCAAAATAATACTCATTTTTATATCTAGGTTCATCATAAGTTTCTGGATATCTATAATAAAGTGGTTGTATAATTGGAGAACCAAATGAAGAATACTTTTTAGCTTCAGAATATAAATAAGGTATTAATCTATGCCTTAATGTTAAATAATCTTGAACTATACTAAATGTCTGAGCATCCCATTTCCAAGGCTCTCTTTTATAATACTTACCACCTTCAGATGATAACCTTAATATCGGACTATAAACACCAAGTTGAACATACCTCATATATAACTCTGACTCTTCAACTCCACCTTTAAATCCACCTATATCATGACTCCACCAAGAAACGCCAATATTCGAAGAATTAGCATTAAAGAAAGGTAAAAATTTTAAAGTTCTCCAGTTAATATTAGTTTGTCCTGAATATAATACAGAATACTTATGTGGTGTTATACCAAAGTTCCTACTTAGTATTAAACCTCTTTTATTAATATTTGCTTCAAAATTTTTAAATAGATAATAGTTCATAGCATAATATCTTAAACTATGCTCTTTAATCTTATCATCTACTAATAAAAAATCTATTCCATTATTCATATATGGATTAATCATATTCTTTAAAAATGTATCCATAAATGCACTGTTATATACATTTATTTCACCATCTTTAGTTACAGGAGCCAGTGCATTATAATTAGGCTCACTCTTTGATATTTTACCTTCTAAATTAATAGTAGTTCCAAGATAGATATTGTTATTGTGTAAAAACTTAGAAAGTTCATTTGGATTTGGAAATATACTCTTATTTGGAGTAAAAGATAAATAAGAATCTTTATAATAAGTCCTAAAATAATTACCAAGTAATAATCCACTTATAGGTATTTCATATTTTTTAAACTTATTTACCAAATCTAGTATTCCTTCTTCAGGATACATTTCATTTTTACTCCACCATACTCCAAGAGCATATCTAGGAATTAGTGGAGGTAAACCAGTTAAATTAAAATAATCTCTTAAGCCAATACCAAAATCAGCAGTATATACAAATAAATATGTATCTATATTTTTATAATTAGGTGCAATTATATTACCCTTCTCATTTAATATAGGTGTTTTAGAATCATCAAATGAAGCAAAACCATCAGTTGAAAATAATCCCTTATCCAAAGTAACACTATTTTTCATATTATCAAGACTAAATGCAGTACCACCGAAATTTCTTGCTTCACCCGCATTAAAAAACCATGTCTTTTTAGTCTCATTTATCATAACTTTTAGATTTTGTTCAGGATTTAACTTATTACCAACAAATGATTTTTCTTTTTGATATTCTATTGTAAATCTATTATTTTTAATAATAAGTATTTGATCATCTTCTTGTACATCCACTTTTGGAGTACCAAAAGATCTATTTACAGCAAAAAAAGTAGGATAATCATTGAATGATCCAGTTTCACTATATTCAAATCTAACTAATGAATCAGATAAAATACTTATCCTATACTTTCTTCCTCTATATACGTGAGAATTTGGGGTCTTACTTTTAGTTAGATCAACCTTAAATTGCTCGCCTAAATCAAACATAGATTATCCTCCTTTCTAAATAATTATTGTTTTAATTGAACCATCCAATTCTTGTAAACCTCGCAGTTTGAACTTGTTGGAGGTGGATCTGCCTTTTGCATTTTAGCAATCATTGGAATCTTAAATATTCTTCCAAATGCTACACAAGTACCTGATTGAAGTGTCTTTTGTTTTTCAATAATATCTTCACTCATATTAGGTACACTTTTTGCAAGGAACTCTAAATCAGCAGGGTGATTAATCTTAAAGATTAAGAAATTAGCACATTGAGAAATAACGTTTTCATTTAAGTCAGTAGGTCTTTGTGTAATTATATCCATAAGTAATCCATATTTTCTTCCTTCTTTAGCAATTCTCTCAAAAATATTATATCCCATTAATTTCTTATCATCGCCCTCTAAAACGTATCTGTGGGCTTCTTCTAATATCATATGAATTGGGAATGTTGCCCTATTCTTTAAAGCCCTTGTAAATTTCATAAACATACGTCCGAAGATTTTAACTACTGTACGAGCAAATCTATCATCAACATCCTCTAAGTTGAAGTTAACTATTTGACTCTTCTTATTTCCATTTATTTGTAATTTCTTAATATATTCTTCTAATGTTATATACCCCTCAGCAGTAAAGAAGTTTCCATTACCTCTAACAACCAAGTCATGTAACTTAACTTTTAAACTCATAGCTGAATCATACATAACTTCATTTAACAAATATCTCTCAGAATACAAAGTGAAATTTAATGCTACTTCTAAATCATGAAGTGAATAATATACTCCAGTAGCATCAAAATTCCAAGATCTATCTCCTTGAATAAATTGTTTAATATAATCTGATATAATCTTATGTTCAGCAAATCTTCCTTCACTATCTATATCAAAACAATTTCTAAACTTTCTAGTAAATCCAATACCAGGAACATCTGTATCTAAAGATAATTCTGGTGTATTAGTTTCATTTAATATTTCGAAAATCTGATCTCTTATTCTAGATGAAGTTTGATTTGTATACATTATATTTAAAATAGCAGATGCTAATATATGATTTTTAAATTCTTGAGCTTCTTTATCTTTACGAGCAAACATCTTAACATATGTAAGAGCTGTATCTACCATTGCTATTTGAGAGAAATTTGTTGCCTCAAGTAAATTTAGTACATCATCTAATTCTAATAAACAAACAGGAATATTTAGTTTTTCATAAGGTTTTAACATATTAGTTGTTATTACTTTAAAACTATAATAAGGATTATTTTTATTAATATCTTGAAAAGCATTTATATATTCACCATATGAATCAAATATAAACAAATTTGCCTTATATGGTATTACATTACTATTAGGAAAGACATTTTGAATTATTCTACATATACCATAAGTTTTACCACTACCAGTATTACCAAATATAGCAGTATGGTTTGAAAACAATTCATCAACACTTATATTAAGTGGAAAATCATTATAAAGAGGACTAACTCCTAATTGAATACTCATTGATTCACTACCAGTTAGTATTTTAAGTTCATCTTGGTTTATAATTCTTACACGCGCATTTAAACTTGGTTTCTTAATTAAACCACCAATAAAATCATTTTCAGTTAATTCACCTAAAAAGCTAACTTTAATAGTATCTTCATTAATTGAATCTATTTCTCCTAATATTTTTTTGTTGTCATCTTCAAAAACAACATGTAAATTAATTAAATCATTAATTTCTCCACCATCTTTGTTTATTTGCAAAGTAGCTGAGTTTTTATTAATTGTAAGTATTTTTCCTAACATATAAAAAACCTCTTCCTATTCTTAACATAATTTTATCAAATAATAAATAAAAAATAAAGATGTTTTATTAATTGTTTTACAAAAAAATAAATAGTTAAACTATTTATTCTTAATATGTTCTTCTTTATCTATTTCTTGATATAATTCTTTTAATAAATCCATATCTTTGGTTTCCTTAATTTTCCTAGATAATTTATAAATATTCTCAGTATTACTAAATACTTTGTGTTCTGGATCAATCTTATTAATTAGTGTTTTTATTTTCTCAATATCATTATATGATATTTCTTCACTTTCATATCTCATTTAACTCTACTCCATTCTTTAATTTTATTTTTATCTAGGTCATTTAAGCCACTTTCATTTATTGTGTGTTTTAGATTAGAAGAATTGTATTCTATTTCTTTAATCTCAGATTCATATCCATTATCAGTTTCACTAAGAATCATATAATAAGCTCTTGGTTTAATCATTCCCTGTCTTACTCCAAGGCCACCTACGGTTGTTATCTTAGTTTTGTTTCTTTGTCTACTACTTGGTTTATGAATATGTCCCTCAAATACTTCATTAACATCTTCTGGTATTATCTTATCTTCTCTTGTATCATATGCTTTAGAATAATGAGTTAATTTTATTTTTTTACCACCAAGACTAAGATCAATAGAATCAGGATAATTAGATATCTCTTCTAATTGTTTGCTTGTTAATTTACTTCTTGTATATTCACTATTTCTTTTTGCCTCATCTAATGCCTTAGTATAATTTAAATGACGTTTTATCTCCTGTGGTAACTTTTCTATACCAAGAGCATATAACTCATGATTTCCTTTAACAGATTTAACACCATATTCTTTTAACAAATCCATTACTTCTTTAGGACTAGGACCACTTCCTATATTATCTCCTAAAGAATATATTTCATCAACACCATTTTTTCTAGCATCTTCAAGTACTGCAAGAGTTGGTTCATATAATGCATGAGCATCAGTAAATATAGCTATTTTTCTAGGTTTATCTTTTTTCTTTTCTTCTCCTCTATTAAGTACTTTAATCTTTTTATTAAGGTTACTTAATTTACTTGATAATTCTTTTTTATCCAAATATTCTATATCTATATCTTTTGGATCACTAATTGTTTTATTAAGTCCCTGAGTCTTAATAAATTTCAAGTTATGTTTTTTAGCTAATTCTATTTCTTCTTTTGTAGCTTCTCTTCCATTTGGAAGTAAAATGTACTTAAATTCTACTCCATCTCTATATGCTAATACTTCTGAGTTTGCAATATAAGTTGCACTAGTTTCTAAAGCGCCTCTTTGATCTCTGCTACGATTTTTAGCTTTATCATTAAAAATATTTTTAACAGTATTATTGCTTGACATATTTGTAGAAGAACTTCTAATAAATCTTCCATATGGAATATTATCAGTAGCAAGTATTATTCCATTTTGGGCATTATAATATAGTTTTTGATTCCTATTGCTTCCAACTGATAAAGATATAGTAATCATGTTATCTTTATCAATACCAGATATTAAATCAGCAGGATCTTCTCTTACACTAATAACATGTTCAAGTAAACAATATTTCTTATCAGAAAAATCAAGAACTTCTATTCCATATCTTTTACTCATTTCTTTGTCTAATAAGTCACCCTTAATAGAAGTATCTTTAATTCTAGTCATATTAGATACTAACTCTTTTTCATAGAAACGTCTCATTATCAAATCATATTGACTATATAACAATAATGTTTCAAATGTTCTATCAAAGTTATTTAGTGCTTTATTAGCCATATCTTTTAAACTATCTATATCATTACAATTAACGACATCTTCCATAAAACTTACTATAACTAATATATTTAATATATCTTGTACAATAACTTCATTTTCTCTATTATTAAATGATGTTATTTTGAAATCTTCAACATTTCCATATATAGTTAATTTTTTATTAGCTTCACTTAAAGACATATGAAAAAGCATCTTACAAATATTATCTTTTAAATCATCAATATCATTATAATTATTAATCTTATCTCTATAAAAATTATTATATTTACTCTTTATTTTAACCAAATCACTTATTTTATTAATATTAAATTCATCAAAATTAACAACAGATAAAAAACTTAAAGAATCAATTATTTGTTTTTTAAGATTATCATCTAAATTATCTATTTTAACTATTTCATTATATATACTTTGATTTTTTAAATAACTATTTAATAATTCAAATGTATTTCTAACTTTAGAAATATCATCATTTCCCTCTTTAATTAAACCATTATCTATAAAATACTTTTTAATATTAATAAATTCATCTACTTTATTATTATCATATAAGTCTATTATTGGTTTTACTTGATTAATTGCATATTTAACCACTGATTCAAAACTAACACCAAAATCATTAAGAAACTTATTTTCTCCTTCAAACTTATCAAAGAATCTTCTTATAGTTTCATTATCTTCTTTTAAAAGATATTCATAATATCTAAATGAAATATCCTTATTTAAATTCATGCAAATTTTATCCCAAACAGTATTTAAAATTTTCATTTTTTCTTCATTTATTTCATCAGCATTCTTAGATATTCTTAACAATGTAGTATATAGACTATCTAAATCCATATAATCTACTAATGAAGGTAATAAACTATCTGGAACATTTTTAATACCATCTTTAAATAAATTAGATAGCTTCTTTATTGAATAATCATAATTACCTGATTTAACTATCATATCCCAAATAATATTAAATTTATGAATTTCTTTTGGCCCCATTTTATTTTTAGTTTGATTTACAAGTATTTGATGAAGACTATCAATATCAGCATCTTTAATAATATTATTAAAAATAGACATTGGAATATTATGTGAAGCAACTTCTAATTTAGTATTATTAAACATACTCTTTTCTTCATCACTTACATTATTATAACGCAATGATAAATAATTCCATGTTTTTAAAAACTTAGCTTGAATATCATCATTCATTTTAGTACTACAAAGCGCTAATAATAAAGTACATGCTTTATTAAAATCAAATTCCTGTAAAACTTTATTAAATAATTGTGATGGCATATTACAAGCATTTTTAATATTATTTGAATTAAATAAACTGGCAAATTTTTTATATGGGTCTTCCTTTCTAGTTAAATATTTAATTCTTTTCCAAACAATATTAAATCTTCTATCTTCTATACTATTATCAAGTAAACTAATAGAAATGTTAGATATTAAATCTATATTTGATTTATTCACAATATCCATAAATATTTTATCTGGTATTTGTCTTATAAAATAAGATTTATTATAAGCAGTAGCTAATACTTTATTTAGCCCACTAATATTTTTGCTTTTTTTCCCTATTTTATTCCAAACAATTTCAATTAATCTATTCTTAGAGTCGTCAGTATTATTTTCAACAGCACCTGCAAAAACATGATAAAGACCTTCTACATTAAAATCATCAATTATTTCTTTTAATCTCTTATCAGTTATAAATGATAAAATATTATTATTTTTATCTTTTAATATCAAACTTGTTAACATCTTATTTGGTATAACAGAAATATTTACTTTATTTATTTCATCTACACCTGGTACATAATTATATCTTTCAATAGCAAATTTTAATAAGTGTTCATTATATGAATTTATTTCTACAACAGAAGTATCATCTGGATTATCTAAAAACTCCCATACCTGTTTTAACATATCAAGAGATGGTTTATATCCTCTTTCATGAGCATAAATCCATAAATCATAATCATCTTCATAATGATTATTAAGTATTTTATCAATTATTTCTAAACTAGGATTATATCCTTTAGAAACAGAAAGCTTAAATAGATCTTTAGATCTAGGGGAATACCAATTTTTATATTTTTCTACTAATTCTGGATAAGTAGAAACAATATCAAAAAACATCTCTTCATCATTACTATGCTTACCTATAAAATCATTACTAGGTTTATAACCTTTACTAATAGCTAGTTTAAATAAATCTAAGTTTCTAATATTAAATGATTCAATTAAATCTAACTGAGGAGATAAGTTTTTACTTTCATCTCCTTCTATCATCTTTCTTAAAATAAATTCGTTATCTTTAAATTTATTATCTTTAGACTTAATAGTATTTAAAAGTCTAGTTACATCTTTATTACTAAATCTATTATATGCATTTTCAATTACACTAGAATTGTTTGATGAATAATCAAATATATAAGAAGGATCAATTTTAACAAGTTTATTCATTAAGGAATCACTCTTGCTTAACACTTCTTTATTGTCTTCATATTCTTCTAATGTAATTTGAAATCCATGTGAAATAGCATAATCAAACACTTCTTGATTATTTCCTCTATACTTAATAATTAAATCAACATTATTTTTTAATAAAGGCATAATTATACTATCAGAAGATGCAAAATTATTTCTTCTAATATCAGTTTCCTTAGGAATATATCCTTTTTCAACTGCACTTTTAAAAACATCTTCATCATAACCATAATAATAAGAAATATTATTAGGATTCTTTTCTATTAATAATCTAAAAACATCACTATTTATTGAAAGGGAAACATTCTCTTTAACGCCACTAATAGTTGGAACATATCCTTTATCAATACATTTTTTTATAACATCACCAGAAACACTTTTCTTATAATAGTTTAATAAAGAAGGATTTTCTATTAATACATTATCAAAATTAGGTTCATAGTACATAGTAGGAGTATACTCTAAAATATCCTCTATTTTTTTTAGAGCATTTTCATTAATAATTAACTTTGAACAATCAAAATAAAAATATTTTAAGAAAGTACGATATCTTCTATCTTCTCTTACTATTTTTTCAATAACAGAGTTACTAGATAACATCTTACTATTCTTAAGGTCTTCTTCATTTATTACAAATCCATTATCTAAAGCATATTGAACCATTTCATTTTCTTCCTGTTTGTTAATAGAATGAAACTTAGTAATAGATCTTGGATTCATTTTAATTAATTGTTTCCATATTTTTAGATTCATTAATTATCAACTACCTTATATATAATTATATAATAATTAATAGAATTAATCAAAAAAAATAAATAGAATTATCTATTTATTTTATACTTAGTTCCTTCTTTAGTATCCATAAGTTCAATGCCTTGATTTAATAGTTCACTTCTAATTGAATCAGCTAATGCATAATTTTTATCTGCTTTAGCTTTATTTCTTTGATCTATCTTTTCCTCTATATATCTAGTTAAAGATTCATCTTCTTCACTCTTACTTATTAAATCTAGTGCAAATACTTTATCAAAATCATTAATTAATTTTAGTTTAGTTTTACCATTTACTTCACTATCTTTTAACACATCATATAGTACAGTAATAGCATTAGATATATTTAAATCATCTGATATTTCTTCTTTAAATCTATTATTATATAATTCATATTTTTCATTATCTAACTGACCATCATCTACAATATTAGATATTCTATTTCTTACTTTATTTAATGTGTTTTGTGCTTGATCTAAAGCATCATAAGTAAACACTAATTGACGTTTATAGTGAGAGTTTAAACACATAAATCTAAATGCTAATGGATCATAACCTTTCTTTTCTAATTCACTTACTGTTAATATTTCACCATTTGATTTACTCATCTTTCCACTTTCATCAAGTAAATGCTCATTATGAAACCAATAATTACACCATTTATGTCCAAGATAGCTTTCGCTCTGAGCTATTTCATTAGTATGATGAGGGAAAATATTATCTACTCCACCACCATGAATATCTAAGTATTCCCCTAGATATTTAATTGATATTCCAGAACACTCAATATGCCATCCCGGGTATCCTTTACCAAATGGACTATCCCATAACAATTCATGATTTTCAAATTTAGAAGTTGTAAACCAAAGAGCAAAATCAGCTTGATTTCTCTTCTTGCTATCTTCTTCTACTCCCTCACGAGCACCTACTACTAATTCATCTTCTTTATGATTAGTAAGTGTATAATAATCATTTAATTTACTAATATCAAAATATACATTACCACCTGATTCATAAGCATATCCATCTTTTAATAACTTTTCGATAATAGTAATATACATATCAATATTCTCACTAGCTGGACTAACAATATCAGGCATTAGATTATTAACTTTATTATAATCATCAAAGAATGCCTTAGTATAGAAATCAGCTATTTCAAGGGCACTCTTACCTTCTCTTTTTTTAGCAACTTCCATCTTGTCTTCTCCACTATCAGAATCACTTGTTAAATGCCCTACATCAGTAATATTCATTACTCTTTTAACAACATAACCAAGATACATAAGTGTTCTTTGAAGTACATCATGTCCTATATAGTTTCTCATATTACCAATATGAGCATAATGATATACAGTAGGTCCACAAGTATACATTTTAACATGACCCTCTTCTATTTCTTTAAACTCTTCTTTTCTATGAGTTAAAGTATTATATAAATACATATAACCATCTCCTATTCAAATTCAATCTTATTTAGATATAAACCACAACCACTTGCACACAAGCCAAGAGAAGTTCTATCTTCACTTTTAAAAATATAATCTATATCTTCTAAAGTCTTCTTGCCTTCATTTATATCCAAAAGTAAACCAACTATATTTCTAATCATATATCTAAAAAAACCAGATGAAACAAACCTTAATAATAAAACATCATCTTCAATTTTATAATCTAATAATAATACTCTATTATAATCATTTTTATTATCATCAGAAGTGAAACTTCTAAAGTTGTGTTTACCACTTATTATTTTAACAAATTTTTCTAAAATTTCATCATTAATTTTTTTATTATATTGGAAAATATAATTCCTTTCAAGCGGATTATATTCTCCCATATTAATTTTATATATATATTCTTTTGATTTAACACCATATCTAGAATGAAAATCATCACTACATATACTAATATTTTTAATAAATATAGCTTCATCTATCATTTTATTCATACTACTTTTTAATTTACTAACATCTATACTTTTATCATAATCAAAATGACAATACTGGTTTATAGCATGAACAAATCTATCAGTACGAGAAGATGCGATTGTATTAATATTAGTATTTAATATAGTTGAAAGTACTCTTTCCACTTCTCCTTCAACGGTAATTTCATTATTTTGAATTTGATATCCATAAAATCTACTACCATCGTAAGACATATTCACCAAATACCTCATAGTTTTCCTCCATCTTTTAAACACACATATAAAAGTAATAGATGAAATAATAAGAAAAAAATATCATAATAACTTACTTTATTAGTTCTATAATTAGTTCTTCTTTTCTTTATATCAAATAATCTAAGTTTACTTTCCTTCATAATAAGATTACTTTTATGTTTAGTTAATCTTATTGTATTTACATATAATCTAAACTTCTTATCTAAATTTAAAGTATTATATATAACACCCCTTGAACTAGATGATTTAATTAAACTATACTTAGTATTCATATATAAAGGATGATACCTAAGTAAACTATTAATTTTAAATGCTAGGATACTAACATTTAAATATAAAAAATTAAATGTAGATAATGCTCTATCAATAGAATAAATTGTTTCTGATGGACTAGTAGTATATGAAAGCACATTAATATATTCAAATACAATTATTAATTTAAATATATAAACTAAATATGTATTAAAAACTATTCCATTATAAGCACATATAATAGCTACTAATATATAAATATATCTAAAACTATAAAATGTATTAAAATAATATCTTAATGGTACATGACTTTCAATAATCATAAATAATAAAAATATCATTATAAATGAAACTATATAAATAGAACTAGTATATAAAACAATCAATAATACTATAACAAAATTAACTAATTTAATAATTGGGTTTAATCTATGTATCATAGAATCAATTGGATAAAATGAACCAAAGGAGTCTCTAGTATACATCTCTATACACCCCCTTTATTAAATCAAGTATATTATTATAATGGTCTATTTCATGGCCCTTTTTATTACAAGCTTTAACAAATGAAACTATTTTAGGAACTTCTAAACCAATCTTCTTAAGTAATTTATCATCTTCTAATAACTCACGAGTACCAGAAGTTACTAATCTTGTTATACTCATTAAATAAACATAATCTGTTACTTCATAACAAAAAGATGTATCTTTAGATAATAGAATAATAGTTTTATTATATTTATTCTTTAATATTCTAAGTAACCTTATTAATTCTTTTTTATCATAAGTTGAAAGATTATTAGTAAATTCATCTAACACTATTACTTCAGGATTATATATTAAAACACACGCTAAAGACACCTTTTTAGCATCAACCAAGTTCAAACTAAGAGGATCCTGGTCAAGATACTTTTCATTTAAATTAACTAACTTTAAAGCATTAATTACTCTATTATCTTGATATCTTTTATATTTAAATTCTTTCATACCAAAAGATAGTTCTTCATAAACTGTTTTATTAAAAAACATATCATAAGGATTCTTATTTACAAAACCAATCTTACTTCTTGTATTTTTAAGTCCCTTTACTCTACCATTACTATTATATTTACCAAGTATTACTTCTCCCATTGAAGGCACTTCAAGAGTAGCAATTAATTGACCAATTGCACTCTTACCACTATTAGATGGCCCAATAAATGAATATATTCCACTTTTATTAATATTAAAACTAATATCATTTAATAATGTCTTTTCTAATTCAGTAGATTTATTAACAACATATGATACTTTATTAAATACTATTTCCATAATGCACCTACTAACTTTTCATTAGTTAAATAATATTTATTAATCATACCATAATCCATTAAATATTTATTTAATTCTATAATAAATGGAAGACCTAAACCTAATCTCTTTAGTAATTTTTCTTCATTTAATACACTTAATGTTTTACCATCACACACTAAGTTATTATCATATAATATAATTATTCTATCAGCATATAATGTATCTTCTATATCACTAGTAGCATTAATAACAATACCACCATCTTTTTTATAATCATCTAATATATCACATATCAATAATTTATCATTATAATCAAGTTCACTAATTATATTATCAAGTATTAATACTTTAGGATTAGTTATTAAAGCACATAATATTTTCATTTTAGCTTTATCACTACTTCCTAAACTATTAGGATCTCTATTTAATAAATTATTTAATTTATATTCTTTTGACTTACTAATAATTAACTCTCTTATATCATCTTTATTATAAGCAAGTCCCTCTAAACCAAAAGCAATCTCATCCATTACAGTTTCTGCTACAAAAATATTTAGATGTTTAAATAAAACAACACTAACACTTTTATATATTGTACCAAGATTATTTTCTAGTAACTTCTTTTTTCCAATAAAAATATTACATTCTTTATTAAAAGAAAGAAAAGAATCTACAAATAAATCATTACTATTACCAATAATAGATACATGACTTGATTCATTTATAGAAAACTCTATTTTATCAGAATACTTATATTTAAAATAATCTTCCATTTTGTCTTTTCTCCTAAATAGATTATACAGTTTTAATCAAAAAAAAACAATATTAACATATTGTTTAGTTTTCATAATAATCTACTTCTAGTATTAACTGATTATTCTCATTTAACATTTTTACTTTATGTCTCATACCTGAGTTTTCATCATTATCATCATGTTTATCATAAAAAATATTTCCATATATCGCATCACTAAAACTATCGATTAATTTATAACCTGTTCCATCTTTCCATGTATAAACAGAATCTTCACCATATTCATACGCCATCTTTTTGGCTTGATTATAAATATCGCTTGTAAAATCTTCAAATGTATATTTGCCATGAATATTAAAAACTATTCTAAATTGATAATAATGTAAATCAGTTTTATCTATTTTAACATATGAAGTATCTACATTCCACTCATCAGGCACTTTAACATTAAGACCAGTTTTTTTAAGCAATTTAGAACTCCAAGAATCATCATCTATCATTATTATACTATTCTCATTTTTATGTAAAGCACTTATATAATAATATAAAGTATCTAATCTTTTATTAATAATAAAGTTTGAATAAACCAAATAAATAGTTGAAGAAACAAATAACAAACTAACTACAGCTATTATTATAATAACTTTGTTTTTAATATTCTTTATCTTTTTAAACATAACTACCACCACCTATATTATATCAAAAATAAAAAATAGTATAAATGATTTTTATACTATTAATATTTATTATATTGGTTCGTTAGTAATCATTTTAGCATGGATAGATCCATCTAGCTTATATAATCCAAGAACTCTCCAGTTAGCTTTAGTATCTCCATATCTTAAGTAATTATTTGGATTTTCACCAGATACTAAACACTCATCAACTTCAACACTAGCACTTCCATCACTTGGATCTGTTACTAATTTAGTTGGACCATTTACTTGATCACATTTACATCTTACTTTTTTATTACCAACCATTACTTGACCTACCAAAGATTTGTTTTCAAATGCTGTACAAACTAGTTGTTCAATAGGTGTTCCATTATTTCCCTGAGCATTATTATAGTTTCCGTTGTGAACATATTCAGCTGTATATCCTCCACCACTTTTTCTTATGATAATATAATCACCATTTAATGAAGATTCACTTCCTGAATATCTAGGATCTATTACACATCCTTTAGCTCCATGGGCACTTCCACCTTCTCCACTAGTACAAGCACTTCCACTTCCAACTTTTACATCTACTGTTACATAACCAGAATTAATAAGTTCATAGACATAAACTATAACCTCATCTTGGCCATTAAACATATCTACATTATTAGTTGCATATAAAACTGCAGAACTTTCTATATTTTCTACTTTACCATTATATAATCTTTCATTAATTCCCTTATTAACATTTATAACACTAGGAATTATAATAATACTTAAAACAGCTATAATAGCAATAACAACTAAAAGCTCTACCAAAGTAAATCCTTTTTTACTCATTTGTATCAACCTCTATTCTATTAACATTATAATAGAATTGATTGTTATTTTCAAGAGTTTTTACTTATAATATTTTCAATAATTTCATATATTCTATCTTTTCCAACTTTAGTTAAACTGGAAAAATTAACAATTTCATCTCCTAAAGAAGGATTAAGTGTTTTTTTTATAATATCATCTTGCTTAATTCTAAGAGATCTATTAACTTTATCATATTTAGTACAACAAATTGTTACTGGAAGATTATAATATTTTAAAAATTTATACATTAAAACATCATCTTCTGTAGGCTTATGTCTATAATCAACAAGTAAAAAAACATGTTTTAAATATGGTCTTTGCTTAAGATACTCTTCAATCATAATACCAAACTTTTCCATTTGTTTTTTACTTGTATTTGCATACCCATATCCAGGAACATCTACAATATAGAATTCTTTATTCACTAAATAGAAATTTAATGTTTGAGTTTTTCCTGGTTTAGAACTAGTTCTAGCAAGATTCTTTCTATTAATAATAGTGTTTATAAAACTACTTTTACCTACATTACTTCTACCAAGAATTAAAAATTCACTTTTTTTATCTTCAGGATATTGACTAATTCTAACAGCAATAATTGGTTCTTCTACACTAACTACTTCCATTATTTTTCCTCACTTTTTTCTTTATATTCCTTGCAAGCTTCACTAAGTTCAACTAACAATTTATCAATATCATCTTTATCTTCATTTCTAACACCACTAGCATACTTATGGCCTCCTCCGCCATATTTACTTGCTATTTCATTAATAACTGGACCTCTACTTCTAATATTAACTCTATATTTATTAGATTTTTCATCTTTTGTAATAAAAGTCCAAACTATTACTTCATTAATATTATTAAAATCATTAATCATATTAGATGCAGCTGATGAATCACTACCTAAAGATTTAATAATATCATCATCTACTTGCATATATGCAAAACCATTTTTATCTACATGCATGTTAGATGCTATATAACCCATAAGTCTTACTTCATTAAGTGGTTTAGCATATACTTTTCTATATAAATCTTCAATATCTAATTTATATTTTTTAATTAATTTAGAAACTAAATCAAAAGTTTTATAATTACAATTAAACAAAAATCTATTAGTATCACTAACAATACCTATATACAAAAAACCTGCAGTTATTTCATCCATCTTAAGCTTAGTGTTTTCAATTACTTCAAGTACAAGTTCACATGCACTACTTGCATCATCTCTAATATACTCAACATCACCAAATTTATCAACAAATGGATGATGATCTATCTTAAGAACATGTTTAAATGATAAAAAATTATCTATATCCACCCTTTTATTATCAGGTGTATCAGTTACTATTAATAAAGCATTTTCATAATCGTAATTATCTACTTTATCAATTTTACCGAAATATTTAAATCTAGATACACTTGCTCCAAGAGCATATACTTCTTTATCTTTAAAAGTAGCTTGAATACTTCTTTTTAAAGCCATTTGACTACCATATGCATCTGGATCAGGGCCAATATGTCTTGCAATATAGATTTTCTTGTATTTTTTTATTTCATTATATATTGATTTATAAATATTATTCATTCTATTCTCTTTTCTATTTTTTACAAACTAAATTATATGTATCTTTTATAATCATTAACTCTTCATTAGTAGGAATTACATAAACATCTAATTTAGATGATTTAGAACTAATTATTCCTTCATTTTTATCTTTATAACTTGCTATTTGTTCATTTGCTTTTTTATCTACTTTGATACCAAGTGGTAATAAACGATTTAGAATTTTTTCTCTTGCATCTATTCCGTTTTCCCCAACACCAGCAGTAAATACAATTGCATCTACTTTTCCTTCAAGTTCAATATAATAATCAGCTATATATTTAGCAACTCTATCATTATACATATTTAATGCTAGTATTGCTCTTTCATCTCCTCTTTTAGCTGCATCTTCAACATCTCTACTATCGCTAAATCCAGATACTCCTAAAAGTCCACTCTTCTTATTTAAAGCATTTGTTACATCTGTAATGCTTTGTCCTGATTCTTTACAAACATATTCTAAAATTGAAGGATCTATTGCTCCACTTCTAGTTCCCATCATAAGTCCATCAAGAGGTGTAATACCCATTGTTGTATCATAGCATTTACCATCTTTAATAGCACTAATACTAGCTCCACTACCTATATGACAGATAATTAGATTTACTTTTTCTTTTTTTAATTTTTCTTTCATAATAGTTGTTATATATTTGTGACTAGTTCCATGAAAACCATATTTTCTAACTCCATATTTTAAATACCACTCATATGGTACTGGATAAATATAATTTTCTTTTGGCATAGTTTGATGAAAAGCAGTATCATATACAGCAACCATAGGAGTATTTGGAAGCACTTTCTTTAACGCTTCAATTCCTGCTAAATTACCAGGATGATGAAGAGGACCTAACTTAGTTAAATCTCTTATATCTTGTATTACTTCATCAGTTATAATAACTGAATCACTATATTTTTCTCCTCCATGTAATACTCTGTGTCCAATACCTTTAATTTCGTCTAAGTTCTTTACAGCTTTATTTTCAATTAATTCATTAATTAAAACTTCTACTGCTTCATTATGATCTTTTAGATACTTAGCTCCTTTAATCTTTTCACCATTTATTTTAGTAGTCCAAAAACTATCTTCTAGACCTATTTTTTCAATATATCCACTTATTATTACTTTTTCTTCTGGCATCTCAAATAATTGAAATTTAAGTGAGCTACTACCAGCATTTACACATAAAAACTTCATACACTTTCTTCCTTCTTTCTATAACGTCTTTATTATAACAAAAAAACAAAAAAAGTGAAATTGTTTTTCACTTTTTAGCTTTATCGGTATATAAATCATACTTAGTTATATAATCATCTTCAATACACTTATATTCTTGACTTCTAGTATTAATACATTTCATTTTATATAACTTTTTATTTTTTGTACTAAATTTATTATTTAAAAGCATACCATTCACCATTAAATAGTATGCTTTATATTATTAATTATATACTAGTAAGTTCTGTTTCTTTTTCTTTGAATCTTTCTTCAATAATTTTATTGTATTTGTTAGTAAGATCTTGAATAGTTTCTAAACATAAATCTTTTTCATCTTCTCTTAAAGATTCATCTTTTTTTACTTTGTTGTTTTCATCTTGTCTAATATTTCTAATAGCTACCTTAGCTTCTTCTGCCATCATACTAGCATCTTTTACATATTGACGTCTTGTTTCACCTGTTAATTCTGGTACAGTTAACATAATAACCTCTCCATTATTAGTTGGTGCAATACCAAGATCTGCTTCATGAATAGCTTTTTCAATAGCTTTAAGTGAAGACTTATCAAATGGTTTAATAGCAAGAACCCTTGCTTCAGGTATTGATATAGTAGCTAAACTTTGTATAGGAGTTGGTGTTCCATAATAATCTACCATAATACCATGTAGTATATTTGGATTAGCACGACCTGCTCTTATTGTAGTATATCTGCTTTCTAAGTTTTCCACTACTTTACTCATTTTATTTTTAATTTCATTTTCATCTATCATAAACATTCCCTCTTACAAAACAATTATATAATATTAAAAATTATTAATCAATTATTTTTTAGATAGATTTTAATCATAATTATAATTAAAATGATAACAATCATTTTCACAATATTTTGATACTTTGAATCTTAAATATTTCAATATCTTTTAAAGCCAATCTTTCATCTTTATACAAAAAAAAGAGACTATTTGTCTCTTAATATTGCATTATGTTTTTTAGTAACAAGATCTATTATATTATCAAATAATGGATTTACTTCTTCATCACTAAGTGTTTTATCTTTACTTTCAAAGTATAAACTATAAGCAATAGATTTTTTATTATCTTCTATATTTTGCCCTTCATAGTAATCAAACACTTCAACTTTACTTAATAGTTTACCTCCACCACTTTTTATAGTATTTATTACTTCTAAAGATGATACATCTTTTGGAAGAATAAATGCTAAATCTTTAGTTATACCTGGATACTTAGATACTTCTTTATATTTTAATTTTGATGTTTTTATTTCTAAAAGTGAATCAATATTTATTTCAATAACATATACTTCATCTTTTAAAATACTAGGATGTACTTGTCCAAATAAACCTACTATTTTACCTGATATTTCAATATATGCACTCTTAGTTGGATGCATTTCTTCAGGGAAATTTTTTACTACAAAATCATATCTATTATTATATCCTAAATAATCAAGTAAACTCTCTACTATACCCTTTACTGAATAAAAGTCATAGTTTTCTTTATTAAGACCTAAAGTATATGATCCAGTAAGTAAACAAGCAAGTTTATTTTCTTCTATATATTCTCCATTTATTAAACTAAAACATTTAGCCATTTCAAATATAGATATATCCTTAATATTTCTTGATTTATTATACTTATACACATCTAAATGTGATGTAATCATTGAATGTCTTAATACTGTTCTTTCTTCAGTTAGAGGATCTAATACTCTAATAACAGCAAACTCATCATTAGTAAACTTATAAACATCATTATTATTAATAAGTGAATAAGTTATAACTTCATTTAATCCAAGACCAACCATTTTATTCTTAATAATTCTTTCAATGTTACTATGTTTACTTGGAATACTTTCAAATACTGGAAGAGTACTTTTGATATTATCAACACCATATACTCTAGATACTTCTTCTATTAAATCTTCTTCTATACTAATATCTATTCTTCTAGTTGGTACTGATACTTCAAAAATATCTTTCTTTACCTTTGTACTAAATTTTAACTTATCAAATACATTTTTAACATCTTCTACTTTTAAGTTATAACCTAAAACACTATTAATTTTATCAAGAGAAATTGTTATCTTTTTTTCTTCTCTATCTAACGTATTATATTCAAGCATTCCACTTAAAACTTTACCATTTGCATATTTTTCTAGCATATTACAAGCTCTATCAATAGCCATATAACATCTATTAACATCAAGTCCTTTTTCATATCTAATACTTGCTTCACTTCTAAGTAATTTTTTAGATGTTCTTCTAATGTTACTACCATTAAATATAGCACACTCTATTACTACATTTTTAGTATTTTCATCTATTTCAGTATCAAGTCCACCCATTACTCCAGCTAATGCTACCGGACCGTTTTTATTAATAATAACAATATCGCTATAATCTAGTGTTCTTTCTATATTATCTAGTGTTACTAGTTTTTCTTCATTCTTAGCATTTCTTGCACCAAGATAATCACCTAGTTTATCAGCATCATAGAAATGAAGTGGTTGTCCTGTTTCTAACATTACATAGTTTGAAATATCAACTACATTATTAATTGATCTTATATTACAAGCCATTAATCTATTTTTTAACCATGCTGGACTTTCTTCAATTTTAATATTATTAACTCTTTTTGCTAAAAATGTATATACATCTTTAGTACCTACTTCTAATTTCAAATAATCATTGATATTTTCTTTAATTGAAGTATAAGATGTATCTGGAAGTTTAACTTCTTCATCAGTTATTACACTTGCTTCATAAGCAAGACCTAACATACTAAGTAAATCTGCTCTATTAGCTGTAAGTTCAAAATCAATTACTTCATCATCAAGTTCTAAATAACTAATTGCATTTTCGCCAACTGGCGCATTTTTATCAAGTTCACATATTCCATTAATATCTTCATCATTTAAGAATTTTTTATCTAAACCTAATTCAGCTATTGAGCAAATCATTCCATTAGATTCTACACCTAAAATAGTAGTCTTTTTTATTTCTCCTAATGGTAAAACACAACCATTTAAAGCAACTATTACTTTTAGCCCTTCTCTAACATTAGGAGCACCACAAATTATATTTAATACTTCTGTTTTAACATCAACTTTTACTATTTTTAAATGATCACTATCTGGATGTGCTTTACATTCTAACACTTCACCAATAACTAGTTTATCCCTTGGAGTAAGTGCACTAATACTTTCATATTCATTTCCAAGTTTCAGCATACTATCAGCTAAATCTTTAAAATCAATTTTATTTAAATTAGTATAATCATTAACAAATTTCTTACTTAGTATCATACTTATATCTCCTTTCTATCAAAATTCTTAAGGAATCTATAATCATTAGTAAAATAATCTCTCATATTAGTAACACCATATTTAAGTGATGCTACTCTTTCTACTCCTACACCAAATGCAAATCCTTGATATTTTTTATGATCAAAGCCACAATTTTCAAGTACATTTGGATGAACCATACCACAACCTAGTATTTCAATCCATCCAGTACCTTTACAAATATTACATCCTTTTTTATCAC
>JAEEGL012222291.1_pt1 | contig 29765 bp, 24 predicted proteins | sample 9134231 | NCBI WGS metagenome assembly JAEEGL01 (sample SAMN16246548, study PRJNA631951) | gut metagenome | biome: gut microbiome; feature: rumen; material: fiber-attached | host: Bos | place: Iran: Karaj | collected 2018-10
ACGAACTTCCTATTATGCATAAGTGCCTGAATATCTGACAAATATACATTTGAAATCCGTTGAATCCAAAAAAGCTTGTAACTATCTAGTATTCAATGATATGGGCGGAAAAATGCTGATTTTTAGTGGACACTTATGACCGTTGGTAGAAGGATGTGAGTGTTTTTGCTCAAAATGGCCTTATCCTTCGACCGCCGGTAGAAGGATGTGTATGGGGAGGGCAAGAAAAAGCCGCCCGAGGGGGGGCGGCTTGGTTTCTGTGGTCTGTGGGACTCAATAGTTCAATTGTACGGCGGAGGCTACGGGAGTCCAGTCACCCCACCAGTCTTCGTCTACCATCCTGACGTGCGTGCTGGCTTCGACCAGGATGGATTTCGGATAGGACGAACGGTTCGGTGCTATCGTCACCGGGAAGGATGCGCTGCGCGGGTCCTTCACGTCCGCGACGGTGACGATCTCACCGTCAACGACGATTCGGTAGGACCAGTCGAAATACCTGACATCGCCTTTGGTATCGTAATAGGCGTAATCGTATTCGATCATGTATGTCCCGCCGGCTGCGGGAATCACGGCCGGGAGGTTGTCATATCCGAAAACCGGCTCGTAATAGTCTGTAGTGCAGGCGCCAAGGCCGATTACGGCCAGCGCGAGAAGGAGTATGGAGGTCTTTTTCATATCAGGAAACTTTATTAAAAGACGTCCGGCCCCCGTTTTTGTTAAACGCTACATTTCCCGGAGGACTTCGGCGATGGCGGCGTCGAGCTGGGGATCCTTGCCTTCGAGGCGGTCCTTGAAGGTGTTCTTGACGTAGATGTCCGGCTTTACGCCGGTATTCTCCAGGTCCTTGCCGTCGATGACGCTGTAGCATCCCCATGCGGGCATGCGGACGGTGGAGCCGTCCAGCAGCCTGACCGAGGAGGTGAAGATGATCCAGCGGTAGGTCTCCGTGCCCACGAGCTTGGCGATGCCAAGGGTCTTGATGCCGTTGGAGGTCACCTCGGCGTCGGAGAGGCTGTGCTCGTTGACCAGCACGACGATGGGTTTGCCCGCGGGCGCGACGTTGGGATGGGTGGTCTTCGGGAAGTCACGGTACGACCACTCGAAATGGCCCTGGCCGCGCAGAAAGTCGATGACCTCCTTGTGCACGTTGCCGCCGTTGTTGTAGCGCAGGTCGAGGATAAGGGCGTCCTTGTCGAAGGCTTCGGTATGCATCTTGAGCAGGAACGACTCGAGGTCCTCGGCGCCCATAGCCCTCATGTGGATGTACGCCACCCTGTCGCCGGTCTTCTTCGCGACGATGTCCGCACGCTCCTCCTCCCAGGCCTTGTACGCCAGGGTCTTGATGCTGGAGAATGATGCCGTGTGCACCTTGACGTCGAATTCCTTGCCGTTGCGGCTGAAGCGGAGCTTGAGTTCATCCTTGTTCACCGCGCCGGAGAAGTACTTCTCGCGGTTGTTGCCCTTGAACACGCGCACGCCGTCCACGGCGACAAGCTCGTCGCCCTTCCTGACGTCGATTCCATACTTGTCGGCGGGGGAATCCGCAAGGATGCCCGCGACGGTGTATGGCGAGGCGTTGTCGAACAGGATACCCGTCCCGTAGGTATGGGTCCTCGTTTCGAGCTTTTCCTCCGCTCCGCTGGAGGTGAAGCCCATGTGGGAGGAGTTCAGTTCACCCAGGAGGTCCGCCAGGAGAGTCCTGAGATTGGCCCTGGTGCGGACGTAAGGCAGGAGCGAGGCATAGTAGTCCCGCACCGCATACCAGTCGGCGCCGTGGAAGTTGACGTCGTAGTAGTTCTGCTCCAGTGCGCCCCAGGCCTCGTAGAACATCTGCCTGAACTCGTCCCCGAGCACGGCCTCGACGTCCTTCTTGACCTCGGTCTTGGAGGCAGTGGCCGGGCCGGGCTCCACCTTGAAGATTGCGCCCTGCCCGAGGCAGTATAGTGCGTCCTTGCAGCTGAAGAAGGTGCCTCCGGTGAGATCCCTGATCTGTTTCGGCTTTGCCTCGGGGTCGGAGATCTCAAGGACGTAGGTGCCGGGGGTGCCGGAACCCATCGAACGGTAGAGGAGATAGTCCTTGCCCTTGGATGAATAGATGTAGGGACTGCCCTGGCTGCCGTCCCTCTCGACGCGGGAAAGCCTCTCGTGGACGTTCTTGAAGTCTATGGTCACCGTGGAATCCTTTTTCGGCTCGTCCTTCTTGTCCCGGAACAGGCCGTCGAAGGCGTCGGACTTGAAGGGGGTGTCGTATTTGCGCAGAGCGAGCTTGTAGAGCGCAGGCCTGGCACCTCTCGGGAAGGAAGAGGAGGTGGGATTGGCAAGCAGGTACATGTATTTCCCGTCGGGGGAGAATGCGGGGCTCTGCTCGACGGATGCGGAGTTGGTGAGGTTCCTGAGCGTGCCGTCCTTGACGTTGTAGAGGAAGATGTCGGACTCGAACATGTGCATGGCGTCGAATGCCAGCCAGTTGTCGTCGAACGAGAATGTGAGGGTGTAGGACTGGAAGGACCAGAATTCGGCATCGGCGACCTTGGTCACGGCGCCGGTCGTCGTGTCGAACATCATCACGGAGCGGCTGCCGTCGGTGAAGGCCACCTTGTCGCCCTTGTGGTTCTTCACTAGGTTCTTGGTGTCGTTCTCCGACACGAATATGGGAGATTCGCCGGCGCTTCCGTCTGCGGCGATGCTGTAAAGGTTGGTCCAGCCCTTGTCGGTCCTGGTGTAAAGGATATGCTTGCTGTCATTGCTCCAGAGGACGTCGGTCACGCGCTCGTCGGGAGGGGTGGGGAGCTTCTGGAGGAACTTGCACTTGGTGTCGGAGACATAGAGGCCGCCGCGGATGACCAGGGCGAACTTCTTTCCGTCGGGGGAGACGTCCGCGGCCGTGGGCGTCTGGCCGGCGAAGGACCGCCGGACGTCCACGCTGCCGGACGCGACCTGGATCTGCGGAACGGAAACCTTCCCGGAGGCGGGGTCGAGGACATGGATCTCATAGTCCTTCAGGAAAGCCATCGCCGAGCCGTTGAATGCCAGGGAAGGATACTGGACCGACTTGTCGAAGGATGTAAGCTGCTGAGGCTTCGAGCCTTTGACGTACTTGACGATGTTGGACTCCTTGTTGAGCTCGTCGCTGACATAGTAGATGTTGCCATCCTTGTCCACCATCGGCCACTGGTCCTTTCCGATGTAGTCGGTAAGCTCGGAGTAAGCCTTTGACCTGGGATTCCAGCTCTTGATGTTGGGGTTGTGGTCGCCGACGTAGCGCTTGCGGGTAGGGAAGCTGATGCTCTCCATCGACTCGTTGAAGAGGTACTCTCCCGTCTTAGGATTCTCCACGAGGTTGACAATGGTGTTGAAGTACCCGTCGAACATGAGCTGCGGCGTGCCGCCCGCCACGGCCACCTTGTAGGTGGTCTTGCGGGCGCTGCCGCGCGTTGACTCGAAATAGATCCAGTCGGACTTCGGCGACCAGCTCACTGGGACGTCCGGCGCCTCGTGGAAGGTCAGCTGGACTGCCTGCCCGCCCCCGACAGGGACGACGTACACGTCGTTGTTGCCCTGGATGTCGGAGCTGAAAGCCAGCCACTTGCCGTCCGGCGACACGAGCGGGGAGTCCTGCACGCCGGGCATCGTGATGACCGCCGTGGCCTGCCCGCCTGCGGCCGGGACGGAATAGATGTCTCCGTCGTAGCTGAAGTAAATCTGCTTCCCGTCCGGGGAAAGCGACGGATGCGAAGCGAACCTGATATTGTCCGCGAATGACATTGTGGCTACGGCCATCAGCGCGGCGGCCGCCAGGAAAAGTCTTCTAATCATATTCAGTCAATTAGTCTATTGCATGATTGTATGCCCGGTCGGTGAATGTGCCTTCCGGAAATCCTCCTTTCAAATATAAGGCTTCTTCCCGACAATCCCAAACTATCCCCGGCTTTCCCGCCCTCGACAGCCCGCCTCCACCCGCCTCCTGGGGCGTTCCCGTTCACCGGCCCGGCTCCACCCGCCTCCCGGGGCGTTCTCGTTCACCGGCCCGGCTCCACCCGCCTCCCGGGATGGCGTCTCCGCGACGCCCAAAAGCGGGGGACTGTTTCGGCGTCGCGGTCGTGGAAGGGCATGCTCCATCGATTTTCCGGCCGCGACGCCTAAATCCAGCCTGGTTTTTCTGCATCGCGGACCTTCGTGCGCCCCCTTGCCCCCATTGCCACCTTCATCATCATAGGAAAGCACAAAACGCCTGGTTTTGTGCTTAAATGGCGGCTGGAAGGGCGTGCAAAGCACAGAAAGCGGGACTTTGTGCATGGAATGGGGTGAGATAAGCACAGAAGTAAGTATTTTGTGCTTATCTGCTGCCAGGAACGGCGAAATAAGCACAAAACAACCGGTTCTGTGCTTTTGGGGGGCAGATTACAGGAGAAGGGAGAGGGCGTCGGGGAGGGTAAGGGCGTCGGCGACGGGGATGCCGCCGTTGCGGGTGCGGCGGAGGCTGCTTAGGAAGGCGCCGCTGCCCAGGGCTTCGCCCAGGTCGCGCGCCAGGGCCCGGATGTACGTGCCCTTGGAGCAGTCCACCCGCACCATCGCCGTCGGCAGGTCGTACCCCGAGATGTCAGCGACGTGGATCCGACTGCTTTTGTCCTGATTGCCATTGCTACTGGCTCTGTCTCCTGGCGATAATCCAAAGCTTTCCAGTTCCAGGGCGTAGATGTTGATTCGGGAGGCGTGAAGAAGGTCGGTGTCATCGACGGGGAGGCCCTGGCGGAAGAGCTTGCGGGCTGTCTCGTAGGCACGGACGCCGTCGACGGACTTGGCGGAGAAGAGCGGCGCGACCTGGTCCTGCTCCCCGACGAAGTCGGGCAGCACGGACCGCAGCGCCGCCTCCGACACCCCGTCCAGCGGGCAGAGACGGTCTATCTCTTTCTCCAGGTCGTAGGAAGGCGTGGTCGCCCCGAAGGTCACGCCGGCCAGGTACTGCTTGGGCGAAGCCTGCAGTTCCTCGGCCAGCTTGGTGGCCTTTCCGATGCACACGAGCAGCACCCCGGTCGCCAGTGGATCCAGCGTACCGGCATGCCCGACCTTGAGGTTCTTCTTATGGAAATGCCTGATGGCCTGATACTTGAGCTTGCGGATGACATCCGCCGAGGTCCACCTGTACGGTTTGTCCACCGGAAGGATGATACCCTCCGGGTAGTCGTCAATGCTGTCCGACAGGATCAGACCCCTATGGGCCACCAGCGCGGGCATCACACAGGGATCTTGTCGATCCTCCTCTTGTGGCGGCCGCCGGCGAACTCCGTCGTCAGCCAGGCGCGCACGATGCTCACCGCCATGCGGTAGGAGATGAAGCGCGCCGGCATCACCAGCACGTTGGCGTCGTTGTGCTCCTTGACGAGTTTGCCCACGGCGGTATTCCAAGCCAGGCCGGCGCGGATGCCGCGGTGGTGGTTGAGCGTCATCGCCATGCCGTTGCCTGTGCCGCAGAGCGCGATGCCGCGGTCCACCTCGCCGGCCTCCACGGCCGAAGCCAGCGGATGCGCCACGTCGGCATAGTCCATGCTGTCGGTGCTGTCCGTACCGAAATTAACCACTTCGTACCCCTTGCCGAGCAGGTACGAGATCAGCCGGGCCTTGTACTCGACCCCGGCGTGGTCGCTGCAAATACCGATTTTCATATGGTCAGATCTTGTCGTAAATATCCTTCATTACATAGCGCAATACTGCCTGGGCGTTGCCGCACAGTGAATTGACTGCGATGACAACGTTCTTCTCGGGAGCGATGATACCGAACTGGCCCCATGCCCCGTCGATGCGGAACGTACCGTTGTCGCAGCGCCACATCTGATAGCCGTATCCTGCCACCCAGTCCTCCTGGACGAACCTGCCGGAGGCAGGCTTGGGCTGCATTATCTGCACGGACATCGCCTCGTCGATCCATTTTTCGGATACGAGCTGCTTTCCGTTCCACTTTCCCTTGTTCAGGAACAGCTGTCCCATCTTGGCGAGGTCTTCCGTCCTGAGGAACAGGCCCCAGCCGCCCATGTTGTAGCCTTCGGCCGACTCCTTCCAGTAGAAGTCGCTGATGCCCATGGGCTTGAAGAGTTTCTCGGCGACATAGTCCACAAGTTTCTTCCCCGTGACCTTGCTGACGATGACCGACAGCAGGTAGGTGTTCATGCTGTTGTACGAGAACATTTCACCGGGGTAGAAACTGAACGTGTCGTGAAGCATGTATGAGGTGGGATCCTTTACCGCAAGGGCCTCGGTCTCGCCCAGGATGTCATGCCTGAAACCCGACGACATTGTCAGGAGATTCCAGACGGTCATCGCCTTGAGGCTGTCCGAAGGCTCGGCGGGGAGCTCGGAAGCGTCGAAGAACTTGATGACCGGATCGTCGACCGACAGCAATCCCTCGTCGGCGGCCAGGCCTACGGCCGTCGCCGTGAAGGTCTTGCTGCCGGACCACAGCGCGTGCTTCATGTCCGCGCTGTGCGCCTCGTCGTAGCGCTCGTAGATCACGGCTCCGTCCTTCAGGACTACGACGCCGTGCATCTCGTTGGTGCTGCCGACGAGATTGCAGTCAAGGAACAGCTGGTCGAATGCTGCGGTATTGATGCCGCTGTCATCGTTGCGCGGAAGATGCGCCTCCTTGGGGGCGCAGGCGGCCAGCGCAAGGACCGCCGCAATGGTCAAAAGCAGTCTTTTCATATAAAGTCGTTATCCTAATACCGAAGCCGCGCGCTCCATCCTGGAGCGGAATTCCTCCTTCCCGATGAAGGAAAGGATGTCGGCGATGCCGAGCCCGCTGGACGCTCCCGAAAGCGCCAGGCGCAGGCAGTTCATCACCTTGCCCATCGGCCATTCATTGCCGCGGATGAAACCTTCGAGCTCCTCGCCGACGGCCTCCGCCGTCCAGGGTCCCTCATAGGCATAAATATGCTCCGCTGCCTTGATGGCAAGACTGTAATTCTCTTCCTTCCAGAACTTTGCAGCGTCCTTCTCCACATACTCCAGCGGAGCCTTGAAGAGGTACGGCGCAATGGTCCAGAAATCAGCTACGAACGTGGCGCGCTCCTTGATCAGCGCCACTACGCCCCTGACATAGTTCCAGGAGACCGAGCCGGCCGCGAAATCGTGGCTCACCGGGCACTTGGGGCATCCGGTGACATCGATCCCGTTCGCCTTCAGCACAGGCACGAACAGGTCGGTGAGCTCCTCGTCCGACTTCATGCGGAGGTACTCGCGGTTGAACCATTTCGCCTTGTCCGGATTGAACTTGGCGCCGGCCTTCTGTACCTTGTCCATCGAGAAAGCCTGTATGAGTTCATCCATCGTGAACAGCTCGCGCTCGTCGCCGGGATTCCAGCCGAGCATCGCCAGCATGTTCACGAAAGCCTCCGGGAAATATCCGTCCTCGCGGTAGCCGTGCGAGGCGGTACCGTCGGCGGCGACCCACTGCAGAGGGAATACCGGGAATCCCATCTTGTCGCCGTCGCGCTTGCTCAGCTTGCCGTTCCCGACGGGCTTGAGCAGCAGCGACAGGTGCGCGAAGCGCGGGCGCGTCTCCTCCCATCCGAACGCCTTGTAGAGCATGTAGTGGAGGGGAAGGGAAGGCAGCCACTCTTCGCCGCGGATGACCTCGGTGATCTCCATCAGGTGGTCGTCCACGATGTTGGCGAGATGGTAGGTAGGCAGTTCGTCGGCCCTCTTCCAGAGCACCTTGTCGTCCAGGGTGTCGGTATTGACCTCGATGTGGCCGCGTATCATGTCGTCCATCGCCACGACGGTATTCTCCGGCATCTTGAAGCGGATGGTCCATCCGGTGGTCTCCTCCAGCAGGCGTGAAGTCTCCTCCGGGCTCAGCGTCAGGGAGTTGCGGAGCGTGAGGCGGGACTTCTGGTTGTAGGTGAAGGTCTCGCCGCGGGACTCGGCTGCGCTCCGCACCGCCTCGAGCTCCGCGGCGGAGTCGAATGCGTAGTACGCATAACCGTTTTCGATCAGCTGCTCGGCGTACTTGCGGTAGATGCCGCGCCTCTGGCTCTGGCGGTAGGGGGCGTGGGGATGCTTCGCGGAAGCCGTCTCCACGACCTTGCCGTCGGCGTCGACGCCCTCGTCGGGGACTATTCCGCACCAGTTCAGGGCTTCGATGATGTACTCCTCGGCCCCGGGCACGAAGCGGTTGGAGTCGGTGTCCTCGATGCGGAGGATGAAGTCGCCCCCGCGCTGCTTGGCGTAAAGATAGTTGTACAGTGCTGTCCTTACTCCGCCCATGTGCAGGGGACCTGTCGGGGACGGAGCGAACCTTACTCTCGTTCTTCTTTCCATTTCTCTTTTACTTTTCGTTTCCTGAAGACCTGCGTATGGCGGGGATGTTCTCGAGCGTGCTGAGTTCCTCGCCGTTCTCCATCAGCAGCACGGGCTTGTCGTTCTCGTCGAAGACGGGGTGGCTGCTCTGGGTGTTGAAGCCGATGGTCTGGGTGACGCTGCCCTCGGTAGCGGGCAGGCTGCGCCCCTCCTCGCTGTCCATCACGCGCTTCTTGTCGAAGACGTAGTCGTTGTCCAGGATGATGAGGTTGCCCAGGTCCACGTTGGTTATCTTGTTGAGCTTGTTGTATTCGAATCCAGTGGCGACGACGGTCACGCGGATGGTATCGTCGGCGTCGGGGTCGTCGTTCCAGATAATGCCCCTCTTGAACATGGTGAACTTGCCCAGGGCTTCCCTGATCTTGTTGGTCAGGAAGTTGAGGTCGTCCATCTCTATGCCGTTCTCGTTGTTGGCCACGGTGATGTTCAGGAGCACCTTCTGCGCGGTGTTCACCTCGAAGTCATTGAGCAGGGGAGAGTTGATGGCGGCTTCGATGGCATCGTCGATGCGGTTCTGGCCTTTGCCCACACCGCAGCCCATCAGGGCGAGGCCGCTGTCCTTCATCACGGTCTTGACATCCTCGAAGTCGACGTTGACGTAGCCCTTCTTCTTGATGATCTCGACTACGCTCATCACTGCCGTTGCCAGCACCTCGTCCGCCTTGGGGAAGGCCTCCTGGATGAGGAGCTTGCCGAACTGTTCGTGGAGTTTCTCGTTGTTGATGATGAGGAGGCTGTCGACGTTCTTCTTCAGTTCGTTGATGCCATCGATGGCGCGTCCGAGGGCCTCGGGGCCTTCATTCTCGAAGGGGAGGGTGACGACGGCCACGGTGAGGATGCCCCGCTCGCGGGACATCTTGGCGATGACGGGCGCTGCGCCCGTTCCGGTGCCGCCGCCCATGCCCGCCGTGATGAAGAGCATGTCGATGGGCTGCCCGAACACCACGGCCGCGATGCGGTCCTGGGTGTCCAGCGCGGCGTTGCGTCCTGCTGTGGCGTTGGTGCCAGCCCCCAATCCGCGGCCCATCTGTATCTTGGTCGGCACGTCGCAGCCGTCAAGGGCCTGCGAGTCGGTGTTGCAGACTATGAAGTTGCAGCCCTGAACCTTCTGCTTGTACATGTAGTTGACTGCGTTGCAGCCGCCTCCGCCCACTCCTATGACGGAGATCCTGGACTCGTTGACCGGTTCCCAGCCGGTGGGCTGGATGTCGAAATCAATGCCTTTGTATATCTCGTTCATGATGCTGTCCTCCCTTTATTCTTCCATACCGTCATATCCGGTGTCAATGATCTTTCCGACCGCATTGGTGACCTTGCGGGTGATGGCCTCGATGGGTTTCCACTTGACGATGAAGCGTTTCTTCCTCTCTTCCGCGGCCTGTGCCCTCTGCTCTTCCTTGGCTTTCCTGGCAGCTTCGCGGGCGGCGTCGCGCTCGCGCCTGCGGGCTTCCTGCTGCTCGCGCAGCTCGGCCTTCCTCCTCTGATTCTCCTCTTCCTCTTCCGCAGTTGCGGAGGGGGTATCATCCACATCTGAAAGGCCTCCGAAAGGATTATCCGCCACCGCGGAGAAGTCCTCGGCGGGAGTCTCTTCGGTTGCGGGCTCCTCCTCTTCTTCCCCGCGGAATGCCGGGGGCTCGGACAGGCAGTTGAGATAGGGATTGTCCTTGGCGGCCATCACCATTCCGACGGATGCGACGGCGCTGGTGTCGTTGACCTCGGGACATCCCACGAACGAGAACTTCTGGCGTGGATAGCCTATGCGGATGCTGTATCCCGAAAGCTCCTTGACGTATGTCGAGAGGTTGGGGATGTCGGCCGATCCGCCGGTAAGGACTATGCCGTTGCGCAGGTTCCCGCCGAATCCGCTCTCCTGTATCTTGTAGAGGCAGGCGTCGATGATTTCCCTCACGCGGCAGGTGATAACTTCGGACAGGTACTTGACGGACAGCTGTTTGCAGGATCCCGACTCGCGGTTGTTGATCTGGATGATCTTGTCCCTGAGGGTGAGGATCTTCTCCGGCATGCAGGCTCCGAAGCCGAGCTTGATGTTCTCCGCGAGGTTCTCCGACGTGCCGCACTCGAGCTTTATGTCGCAGGTGATGCTCCTTCCTCCGAAGGGGATGGAGGAGTAGTACCGCATGATGTCGTTGTGGTAGATGGTCACGGAGGTCGCCCCTGCGCCTATCTCGATCAGGGCGACGCCGTTCTCCCTCTCCTCGTCGGAGAGGATGGCGTTCGCGGTGATCTCGGGCAGGAAGTACTTCCTCGCCACAGCCACTCCCACGAGGTTCATGACGCGGTCGACGTTGTCGCTGTGGCGCTTGCGTCCCACGAAGACCTTGAAATTGCCTTCGAGGGTGTCGCTCACCATGCCCTCGATGTCGCTCTCGCGGGCATTGAGATAATCCTCGGTGGTGAACGACTGCGCCACGACTCCATACATTATCTGCCTCTCCGGATCGGGCAGGGGATAGGTGTCGATCGCGTTGTTCTTGAGGAAGTCGATCTCCTCGCGGGTGATGGCGCTCTCGCCGTCCGAGCGTTCGAACTCCGCCCTGGCGTTCACCTGGCTCACCTCGTAGCGGGGGAGTCCGGTCACCACCTGGTGGATCTTGATCTTGAGCTCGTTCTCAGCATCCGAGAGGGCTTTCCTGACCCTGTCCGCGGCTTTCTGGGGATTGAATACGTAGGAGTTGCGTATGCCCTCGGAAGGGGTCTCCCTGTAGTAGAGCATCTGGACCCCCTTGCCGCTGACCTGCGCCACCGTGACGGCTATCTTCGACGTTCCCAGGTCGACCGCCGCTATGTATCTGTCGTCCATATGTTTATTTTTTACAAACTATCTGTTTATCGTATTTCACGTTCACTGTCCTGTAGTATCCCTCGCCCTTCTCCGGAAGGATGTAGCGGTAGTAGTCCGACATGCGGTCGAACTTGTCCTTCGCCCCGAAGGGGCTTCCGAAGATGAAGCGCTCGCTTCCCTGGCGGGGTATCATCACTATGTCCCCGTTGTCCTCCACGTGCATCTGGACTATGTTCTCCGCCCAGATCCGTGTCTTGCCCATGTAGTCTACAAGGGCTATCACGCCCGCCATCCATTCCCTCTCGGCCTCGGTCTCAGGTGCGCCCTTGAAGCCTTCGGCGCTGTTGACCGGCACCGCCCCGTCCATTACTGGTACGGGAGTGGTGTAGTTCTCCTGGAGGGGGAATATGAAGCCGTTGCAGTCGGCGTAGAAGCCGTAGGAGCCCTTCTGGAAGCGGATCACCGGCTCGCGTTGGGTAAGGCGGATGTTGAGCATGCCGTCTTCGGTGGTGTAAGCCTCGCTCTTGAGTATGGCGCTCTGGACGTCGAGTATCGACTCCACCTTGTGCAGGCGTATGCTGTCCAGCCTCTGTCCTATGTATGCCCCGTAATACTTGTCCAGGTAGTCCTTGATGTCCTCTTCGCTGACGAAGCGGTAGCCGTCGGCGTACTCGACGCGTATGCCCTCGCAGGTGCGCAGGGCCCTCTCCCGCGCGGTTCCCGCGTGGATGAGGGCGCTGAGCGCGGCGAGGGCCGCAATCACGGCGACGGATATCAGGGTCCTGGCTTTCCTTGTCATGCGTATCTCCTTTCAAGCATTTCGGTTATGCTTCCGACGAAGCGGTCGATGTCGCCGGCGCCGAATGTCACCAGCACGTCGAGGTCCTCGCCTGACAGCATGTCCATCAGTCCATCTTTCCTGACCATCACTTTCTCCGGGGCAGTCACGTCCTTGAAGATGAGTTCGGAGGTGACGCCGGGTATGGGCTCCTCCCTGGCGGGATATATGTCCAGCAGGATGAGCTTGTCGACGGCGCTGAGCGCTTCGGCGAACTCCGGCGCGAGGTCCTGCGTGCGCGAATATAGATGCGGCTGGAACACTGCCGTGAGCTTCCTCCCGGGGAACATCCCCCGTATCGAGGAAATCGTGGTGGCGAGCTCCTGCGGATGGTGGGCGTAGTCGTCTATGTATGTGAGCGAAGGGGAGTTGAAGTGTACGTCCATCCTCCTCTGCACTCCCCGGAAAGTCCCTATGGCGTGCCTGACGGCCTCAGGAGCCGTTCCGTGCACCAGGCAGACGGCTGCTGCGGCGATGCTGTTCTCTATGTATATCCATCCGGGAATGCCCGGGGTAATGTCCCTGATGACGCCTCTCGGGTATACCAGGTCGAAGGTATAGTGCCCGAGTTCTCCCCGGCGGATGTTCTCCGCGTGGAAATCAGCGGCAGGGTCGTCGAAATGGTAGGTGTGGATTTTCGCGTCCGTGTCCTTCTCGGACACCGGGAGGCCGAACTTCTTTACGAGCACTCCCGAGACCTGCGAAGCGAAGGCGCGGAAGGCCTCCTGCACGTGCTCCAGGTCGCCGTAGATGTCGAGATGGTCCGCATCCATCGCCGTGATGACGGCGATGGCGGGATGGAGCTGGAGGAACGATCGGTCGAACTCGTCGGCCTCCGCCACGATGGTCGGGACATCGCTGACAAGGAGGTTGGTGCCGTAGTTCTTGGAGATGCCTCCGAGGAATGCCGAGCATCCGTCGCCGCTCTCGGTGAGTATGTGCGCCACCAGCGTGCTGGTGGTGGTCTTGCCGTGCGTGCCGGCTACGGCGAGGCACTTCTGCCCGCGGGAGATCTCTCCGAGGCTAAGGGAACGCTTGATCACTCTGTAGCCGTTCTCCCTCACGTATGTCAGTTCCGCATTGCTTGCGGGGATGGCCGGCGTGTAGATGACCAGGGTCTCGTCCACATCCCCGGGGATGAAGGACGGGTCGTCCTCGAAATGCACGCCTATGCCTTCGTCCATGAGGGTGGAGGTCAGGGCGGAGGGGGTGCGGTCATATCCGGACACTTCCATGCCCTTGCGCTTGAAGTAGCGGGCTATGGCGCTCATGCCTATGCCTCCTATGCCTATGAAATATGCGTTTTTCATTTTTCCAGCAGTCTGTAAACTTCCTTGGCTATGTCCATTGCGGCGTCCATGCGCGCCAGGGGCGCGATGTTGGTCTCCATCGCCTTGATCCTTGCGGGGTCGTGCGCGAGGGCGACTGCCTCGGCCATCATCTTCTCCTTCGCCTCCGAATCCTTTACGAGGATGGCGGCACCCTTGCGCACCAGGGCCATGGCGTTGTGGGTCTGGTGGTCCTCCGCCACATTGGGCGAAGGGACCAGGATGGGCGCCTTCCTGGCGGCGCAGAGCTCGGACACCGAGCTGGCGCCGGAACGGGAGATGACCACGTCGGCCATCGCGTATGCGAGGTCCATCCTCCTGATGAAGTCCGAATGCTTCACTCCTTTGAGCGGGGCCTTCGCACGGGCATCATCCATGAACTTGTCCACCTGCGGCTTGTAATACTTTCCGCACTGCCACAGCACCTCGACGTCGTCCCCTCCGGGACAGCCGTCGCTTATCCATTGCTTCATCGCCTCGTTCAGGGTGCGGCTCCCGAGGCTTCCGCCGACGATCAGGATGTGCTTCTTCGACGGGTCCATCCCGTAGAAGGCAAGGCCTTCCTCCTTCATCTCCGGCGTTACCGGGACTATCTCCTTGCGGATCGGATTGCCGGTGAAGACTATCCTGTCGGCGGGGAAGAACTTCTCCATGCCCTCGTAGGCCACGCAGATGCTCCCGGCCTTCTTGGAGAGGATCTTGTTGGTAAGCCCGGCGAAACCGTTCTGCTCCTGGATGAGCGCCGGGATGCCCTTGCGCGTGGCGGCGTACAGCAGCGGAGCGCTGGCGTAGCCGCCCACGCCGATGGCGATCTCCGGCTTGAAGTCGTCGATGATGCGCCCGGCTTTCCGGAGGCTCTGGATGAGCTTGAAGGGCACCTGGACGTCGTTCTTGATGTTGGCCCAGTTCAGCTGGCGCTGGAGGCCGAGCATCGGCAGGCCGATGATGGTGTATCCGGCTGCCGGGACCTTCTCCATCTCCATCTTGCCGTAGGCGCCCACGAAGAGTATCTCGGTGTCGGGGTTGAGCTCCTTGAGCTTGTCCGCTATGGAGATGGCCGGGAAGATGTGCCCTCCCGTGCCGCCTCCGCTGATTATTGCACGCAATGGTCTGTATTCCATATCCTTAAATCTCCGATTCAAATTCGTCCAATGCCTCGAGCTCGCCCTGTATGCCCTCGTGGGTGATGGTGAGCGGCTCGGCCGTGCGGGTCTCCCTGTCTATCTTCTTCGATGCCTCCCGGCTGATCGAGAGGATCACGCCGAAGGCGATGCAGAACACTATGAACGAGGAGGATCCGTAACTGATGAGGGGCAGCGTCTGTCCCGTCAGGGGGCCTATGCCCGAGTTGATCAGCATGTGCATCATTGCCTGGCCGCTGATGAGGAGGATGAGCCCCGCGACGGTGATCTTGCCGAAATTGTCCTTGCAGTTGCGCACTATCACCGAGCCCCTGGCCAGCAGGCTGACATACAGTATTATGACTATCAGCGCCCCTATCAGGCCGTATTCCTCGACTATGAAGCTGAACATGTAGTCCTCGTACATCACTGGCACGACGTAGCGCTGGGTGCTCTGGCCTGCGCCCTTGCCGAGCAGGCCTCCCTGCTTGATGGCGATCTTGGCGCTGTACGGCTGGCGGAGCTTGTCCAGTGCGGCGTTGTATTCCGGGGAATTGGGCTTCGCGTTGTGGAAGTCCTCCAGCGCGTCCCCGCTGCCCTTGAAGCGGCTCACCCAGGTCTCGACGCGGGTGCCCTGCAGGAGCCTTCCGTCCGTGGCCTTGTTGATGAGCCCGAGACCGACGACGATGGCCACGAGCACAAGGGCGGGAGCGATCAGCTCCTTCATGCTGAGGCCGCCCACGAGTATGGTAATGAACATGATGAAGCCGATGAAAGCGGCGCTGGAGCCGCTGCCGAGGGCCACGAGCATCATCACGAAGAACATCGGGAAATAGATGTAGATGGTCTTCTGCCAGCCCGGCTTGCCCAGCCAGCGGAAATGGTTCTTCTTCGAGAGCCAGTTGGCTATCCTGAACTGCTTCTTCTGGAAAGCGTCCACCGCCCAGGCCAGGTACATGACCATGGCCACCTTGATGACTTCGTAGATGTGCAGCTGAAGGCCTCCGATCTTGATGACGCGCCAGGCGCCGTTGATCTGTCCGGCCTTGAAGAAGGGCAGGCTGTCGAAATGAGTCACCACCACGACCAGCAGCAGCGCGGACAGCGGGAAGCCCAGCTGCGCCAGGAAGCGGTAGCCCTTGACACCTATGAAGTTGTAGCATACCAGCAGGAGTACCATGCCGAAAATGATGACCTTGACGAGGTCCAGGACCACGTCCACGCGGGTCTGGGTGCCGTTCATCACTTCCTTGACGGTGGAGGTCGAGGAGAAGATGCAGACTGCAGATATCATTATCAGCGTCAGCACGATCATCCATACGACCTTGTCACCTTTAAGGCCGTCGAAAAAATTCCATATCCTGCTTTTCTGCGCCATCCTATGCTCTTTTTACAGGTTCCTGACGGCGTTCTTGAACTGTTCGCCCCTGTCCTCGTAGCTGCTGAAGAGGTCGAAGCTCGCGCAGCACGGGCTGAGGAGCACGACGTCGCCGGGGGACGCGAGGGCCGCCGCGGCCTTCACGGCCGCCTCGGCGGACTGCGTGTCCACCATGTTCCCGGCACCCACGATGCCCTCGAAGTGCGCGTGGAGCTTGGCATTGTCGACGCCCATGCAGACTATGGCCTTGACCTTCTCCCGCACGAGGGCGTCCAGCACCGAGTAGTCGTTGCCCTTGTCCTTGCCTCCGGCGATCCACACGACGGGCTTGGTCTGGCACTCGAGCGCGTACCAGGCAGAGTCCACGTTCGTAGCCTTGGAGTCGTTGATATAGAGGACGTCCTTGATGCTCAGGACGGGCTCCAGCCTGTGCTCGATGGGCTCGAAGGTGGACAGGCTGTTGCGTATGACGTCGTCGTCGATGTCCACGGCCTTGGCCGCGAGGGCCGCGGCCATGGAGTTGTAGATGTTGTGCTTGCCGCCGAGGGCCAGCTCCTTGAGGTAGATCTCGCTCTCGGACTCCTCGTACTTCACGACGATCTTCTCACCCTCGAGGTAGGCTCCCTGCTCGACCTTCCCCTGCTGGGTGAAGGGGAGCATCTTCGCCTGGATGATGATCTTGTTCAGATGGTCGATGGTGATGGCATCGTCGGAGTCGAAGATGAAGCAGTCCTCGGGACGGAGGTTGCGAGTGATGCGGAACTTGGCCTTGACGTACTCCTCCATGTTGTAGTTGTAACGGTCGAGGTGGTCAGGGGTGATGTTGGTGATGATGGCGATGTCCGGGCGGAAATCATAGACGTTGTCCAGCTGGAAGCTGCTGATTTCCAGTACGTAATAGTCGTAGTGCTCGGTCGCCACCTGGAAGGCGTAGCTCTTGCCGATGTTGCCTCCCAGACCGACGTTCAGGCCGGCCTGCTGCAGGAGGTAGTAGATGAGCGAGGTCGTGGTGGTCTTGCCGTTGGAACCGGTGATGCAGATCTTCTTCGCGCTGTCGTAGCGGCCCGCGAACTCTATCTCCGAGATGATGGGCGTGCCCTGCTGCATCAGTTTCTGCACCATCGGAGCGGCGGTGGGGATGCCGGGGCTCTTCACGACCTCGTCGGCGTTGAGGATCAGTTCCTCACTGTGCTGCCCCTCCTCATAGGGAATGCCCCATTCCTTCAGGGTGTCTGCATAGTGCTCCGCTATCTTCCCCTTGTCGGAGAGGAAGACGTCGAATCCTTTCACCTTTGCGAGCACGGCGGCTCCAACTCCGCTCTCGGCTCCTCCCAAAACTACAATCCTTGACATATCTTATTCTGTTTTTATCTGACTTTGAGCAGGGCGAGGGTCGCCACCGCGAGTATTATCTCCACGAACCAGAAGCGGGCTACGATCTTGGCTTCGGGCAGGGCGCGCACCGGCTTCTGTATCAGGGCCGGGATGCCCTCCTTCTGGAAATGATGGTGCAGGGGAGTCATCTTGAACACCCTGCGTCCGGCTCCGTATTTCTTCTTGGTTTTCTTGAAATAGGCCCTCTGGATGATTACGGAAAGGCTTTCCACGAGGAAGATGCCGCAGAGGATGGGCAGGAGCAGCTCCTTGCGGATGAGCACCGCCGCCACTCCGATGATGCCGCCGAGGGTGAGGCTTCCGGTGTCGCCCATGAACACCTGGGCGGGGTAGCAGTTGTACCACAGGAATCCCACGAGCGCACCCACGAACGCCGCCATGAACACCGCCACCTCTCCGGACCCCGGGATGAACATGATGTTGAGGTAGTCGGCGTTGAGGGCGTTGCCACCGAGCCAGGCGAGTACTCCTATGACGACGCCCACGATGGCTGAAGTGCCTGCGGCGAGACCGTCCATGCCGTCGGTGAGGTTGGTGCCGTTGGAGCATGCGAGGATCACGAAGATAATCAGTATCAGGTAGATGCCCCAGGTGCAGTATACTCCGAGCTGGCCCTTGAAGGGCGACAGCCAGGAGTAGTCGAACTCGTTGGCCTTGAAGAAGGGTATGGTGGTCACGAGGTTGTCGGTGGGAATGGACGGGCTTACGCACACGATGAGCGCGATGGCGAAGGCGAGCCCGAAGAGCAGGAGCATCTTCATGCGCTCGCTGAGCCCTTCCTTGTTGTGCTTGAAGACCTTGATATAGTCGTCGGCGAAGCCCACGCCGCCGCACCAAACGGTGGTGAGGAGCAGCAGCTGGGTGTAGATGTTGGTCAGGTCGGCCACGAGCAGTACTCCCGCGAGGATGGCCGTGATGAAGATGACGCCTCCCATCGTGGGGGTGCCCTTCTTCTGCATCTGGCCCTCGAGCCCGAGGTCGCGGATGGTCTCGCCGATCTGGCGGCGCTGCAGCCAGCGGATGATGGGCTCTCCGGCGAAGAAGGCGAAGAGCATGCTGATGACGTTGGCGAGGATGGCCCGGAAGGACAGGTAGCCCATCAGGCCCTGCCCGGGTATGTCGTAGTCTTTAAGCGCTTGAAACAGATGATAAAGCATGGTCTTTCAATTCAGGTATCAGGGTCGTACACTTGCAAATATCTCCTCGACGATCTCCTTCTCGTCGAAATGCCTCTTCTCCTTTCCGATGATCTGGTAGGTCTCGTGGCCCTTGCCGGCCAGGAGGATGGTGGCGCCTTCGGACGCGGTGAGGATGGCCGTGCGGATCGCCTCCCTGCGGTCGGCGATGAAGATGGCCTTGGCTTCGCCGGCGGGGGAGAAGCCCTTGCGGATGTCCTCCATGATGTCCTCGGTGCGCTCGGTGCGGCTGTTGTCGGAGGTCACGATTATGCGGTCGGAATACTCTTCAGCAACCTTCGCCATCTCCGGCCGCTTGGTCCTGTCGCGGTCACCGCCGCAGCCGAAGAGGCAGATGAGCTGCTTGGCGGGCTCGATGTCGCGGAGGGTCTTGAGGACGTTCTCCATGGCGTCGGGCGTGTGCGCGTAGTCGATGATGGCCGAGATGCCGCGCGGACCGCGGATGTTCTCCAGGCGGCCCTTGGCGGACTCCAGCCGGCTGAGCGACAGCAGGGCTTCGTCCTGCGTCGCGCCGACGGCGAGGGCCGCCGAGTATATGGCGAGAAGGTTGTAGGCGTTGTGCTGGCCGATGAGGCGGGTCCATACCTCGACCCCGTCTATCTTGAGCATCATCCCCTCGAAACTCTCCTCCATGATGCGGCAGGTATGGTCGGCCATGCCCTTGCAGGAGTATGTCACGACCCTGGCGGCGGTGTTCTGGACCATCACGAGGCCGTTGCGGTCGTCGATGTTGGTGATGGCCACCGCATCGGCGGGAAGGCTGTCAAAGAACATCTTCTTGCAGCGGAGGTACTCGGCGAAGGTGCCGTGGTAGTCGAGGTGGTCGTGGGTGAGGTTGGAGAAGATGCCCACCTTGAACTTCAGGCCGGCCACGCGCTCCTGCTCGATGCCGATGGAACTGACTTCCATGAAGCAGTACTCGCATCCGGCGTCCACCATCTCCGCCATCAGGGAATTGATGGTGATGGGGTCGGATGTGGTGTTGTCGGTCTCGAGGCGCTTGGTGCCCACGAAGTTGGCTATGGTTGAGAGCAGGCCGCAGTTGTATCCCAGGCCCATGAAGAGGTTGTACAGCAGGGTCACGGTCGTGGTCTTGCCGTTCGTGCCGGTGATGCCCACGAGCTGCAGCTTCTCCGACGGGTGGCCGTAGAAGTTGGCGGCGCAGAGGGCGAGGCCCCGGCGGTCGGCGGAGACGACCGCCGCAGCGCCCGCCTCGAGGGCCGCCCCGATGTACTTGTGCCCGTCGGTGGCGAAGCCTTTCACTGCGATGAACAGGGAGCCTGCAGCGGCCTTGCGGGAGTCGCTGCAGATAGATGTCACCTGCGTTCCGGGCTCTCCGTGGACGATCTCCGCCCCGGTGTTCCTTATGATCTCTTCAAGTCTCATTTCAATGTCACTGTTACGGTGCCGCCCTTGGTCACTGCCGTTCCGGCCTTGGGGGACTGGGAGGCGACGTGGCCCGTCCCCGTGTATTCACATTTCATCCCCGTGCTTTCCACGGCGTACAGCGCGTCCCTCAGGCCCATTCCGGCCAGGTCGGGCACAGCTGGGGCCTCCTCCGCCTGCGCCAGCATGGCCTGCGCAGGCATGGGCGGCACGGCCGCCTTCGGCTCGAGCGTCTCCATCCAGACCGGATCCATGGCGTAGATGCCGTCGACGATGTCGCGTGCGGTCAGGGCCGGCAGTGTGCCTCCGTAGAAGCTTTCCCGGTCAAGCGTGGAGTAGATGACCACGATGAACGAGTACCTGGGAGCCTCGGCCGGGAAGAAGCCCACGAAAGTGGCCTGGTTCTTCTTGCGCCCCCATTCGTCGACATATCGTCCTGCAGCGTTCTTGGAATCCTGGGCGTCGAGCACGATACGGGCCGTTCCGGTCTTGCCTGCGACCTTGAACTTGGTGTTTTTCAGGCGCGTGGCGGTACCGGCCTGCACGACCCGGGTGAGGCCGCGGGTGATGGTATCCGCCGTGGCACGCGAGCAGATGGACGCGTTGAGGATGCTCGGCCCGAGCTTCTCCTTCACGGTGCCGTTCTTCTCGATGTCCTCGACAAGGTACGGCTTCATCATCTTGCCTTTGTTGGCTATGGCGTTGTAGAAAGTGAGGATGTGCAGGGGGGTCTCCGTGACGGAATAACCGTATGCGGTCGTGCCGAGGCTCGTCGCGCTCCAGGAGTCGCGGTCCGGCGAGGGGACCTGCGGCGAGGCCATCCCGTCCAGGTCGAAGTCGAAGGCCTCGCCGAGCTTGTACATGTACAGCTTGTCGATGAAGTCCTTCGGACGCTTCGAATAATGCTGTATGGCCAGGTGCGCGAAGACGTAGTTGGAGGACATCTCCAGGCCGCGGAGGATGGTGATCTCGTTGGTGCCGTTCTGGCGCTCGTAGTCGTAGATATGCTGGTCCAGCGGCAGGGTGCCTTCCTTTCCGTGGTTGGTCGGGATGGTCTCCTCCAGGGAATGTATGCAGCCGTCCTCGAGGAGGGTCATTATTGTCGAGGCCTTGAATACGGAGCCGGGCTCGCCGGCGCGGCCTATGGCGTAGTTGTAGGACTCCTCCATCTTCCCGGTCTTGGGGTCGCGCTTGAGGTTGACCATCGCCCTGATGGCTCCGGTGGCCACTTCCATGACCACGGCGCAGCCGCCCTCGATCTTGCGGTTGGTGTCGATCTGCGCACGGAGCGAGCGGTCCGCGAGGTCCTGGATGTCGATGTCCAGGGTGGTGCGGACGTCCATTCCGTCCACCGGCTTGACGGAGGTGCTGTCAAGGACCTGGAGCGTCTTCTTACCGTCCTTCACCGTGGTGTAGCGGTAGCCTTCCTCGCCGTGGAGCTTGGAGTTGAACTTGCCCTCGATGCCGATGTAGTTGTTCGTGCTGGCGTCGGTGTTGTCGCGGACGAAGCCGATGACGCGGCGCGCCAGGGTACCGTAAGGGTACTGGCGAACGTCCTTCTGGCTTACGATGAGCCCTCCCTTGTACTGGCCTTCCCTGAAGAGCGGGAGTGCCTTGATCTCCTGCATCGTATCGTAGTCGACGGGGGTGCCGATGGAGCGGTAGCGCCTGCCCTGCTCGCGGTCCCTGCGTATCATCTCGTAGTATTCGGCGGCGGTCTTCTCGGGGAAGAACCTTTCAAGGCCGGCGGCCAGTTCGCGGGCCTTGTCCAGCCATTCCTGCTCGCGCTCCTTCCCTTTCTGGCCGTCGCGGGCGAATTCGTCCCTGAGCACGGTGGGGTCCATCGCGATGGTGTAGGAGGGGAAGGAGATGGCCAGCATGCGGCCGTCGCGGGCGAGGATGGCCCCGCGCGCCGGGCGCATGATGTCCTTGGTCACCGAGGGCGTGAGCTTGGCCTCGATGGCGGGATCCGGCTTGAAGAAGGACTGCACGGCGATGAGCTGCCCCACCAGGACCACCGCCCCGATGAGGAAGAGTATGTAGAAGACGTACAGGATCCTTCCTATCCTGTCCCTCTTTCCGTTGTTCTGCGTGCTCTCTGCCATGGCGTCATTTCTTCAGTATAGTTGCGGGCTTCTCAGGTTCCGTGACCTTCGATCCGCTGTCTTTCAACATTTCCCGGAGCGTCGCCCTGCGGTTCAGGGTCCTGAGCTGGAACTCCAGGTCGGCGTGCTCTATCTCGTACTCCTTGATGGCGGCCTGGTTCTTCTCCACTTTCGCGAGGGTGTTGTCCACGACCAGGCTGAACCATATCAGCATCCCGAAGAGGAAGAAGGTGTACACGATGTGGATGAAGTACCTTCCTATGTTCAGGCGCAGCAGGAACTGGCCGTGAAGGATGGCCTTGAGGCTCTCCTTCAGCAGTCTTCCGACGTCCTGTATCTTCCATTTCTGTCCTTCAGCCATATCGCTTCCTCCTTCATTCACCGGCCTTCAGGGGCTTTTCCGCCGTCCTCAGCTTGGCGCTGCGGGCGCGGGTGTTGGCCGCGATCTCGCTTTCCTGCGGCAGGACCGGCTTGCGGTCCAGGGCACGCAGGGGAGTGCTGGTGCGGCCGTACACGTCCTTCTCCACGGTGCCGTCTATGTTGCCGGACCTGATGAAGTTCTTCACCATCCTGTCCTCGAGGGAGTGGTAGGTGATCACTACGAGCCTTCCGCCCGGCTTGAGGCTCTTCGCGGCGCCGTCAAGGAACTTCCCGAGGGCGCGCATCTCCTGGTTCACCTCGATGCGGAGCGCCTGGTACACTTTCGCGAGGTACTTGTGCTCCGCGAATGCGGGGAGGACCGGCTTGATCGCCGCGTCCAGATCCCCCGTGGTGCGGATCTCCGCCTTTGAGCGCGCAGCGGCGACCAGGGACGCCAGCCTGCGCGAGTTGTCCACTTCGCCGTAGAGGCGGAATATCTTCTCCAGATCCTCCTGCGCATAGGTGTTGAGCACGTCGGCGGCGGTCATTTCCGCCTTCGTGTTCATCCTCATGTCGAGGGGAGCGTCGTAGCGGAAGGAGAACCCTCTCTCCGCCGTGTCGAACTGGTGGGACGATACGCCCAGGTCGGCAAGGATACCGTCCACAACGCACTCCCGGTAATCGCGTGCGGCCTTCCTGGCCTCCAGGAGTGCGTAATTGTGGACGAATCGGAAATTATTGTGTATCAGGGTGAGACGCGGATCGTCCACCCCGCCAGCAATCGCGTCGCTGTCGCGGTCGAAGGCCATGAGCCTTCCCTCCGGGGAGAGTCTCGAGAGTATCTCCGCGGAGTGTCCGCCGCCACCGTAGGTGGCATCGATGTAGAATCCTGAGGGATCGGTGACGAGAGCGTCGACGCTCTCCTTGAGAAGTACCGGGACGTGATATTCCGACATGGCCAGCCTCCTACCTTGGTTCAGGCAGTCTTCCGGCTATGGCTACGAATTCGTCGTTGGAGATCCTTGAGGCATCGTATTTCTCCTTTGCCCAGATCTCGATCTTGTAATCATTGCCGGAAAACACCACTTCCTTTGTTGCACCGATACGATCCAGAAGTTCCTTCGAGATCGATATGCGGCCGAACTTGGCATCCGGCTCCACGATGTCGCGGTCACGCATATAGGCTCTCCAGAACCTCGCGTGCTCCTCGTTGAAGAAATTGAGTCGGGACTTGACCTCCGCCGACTGCCTCTCCCACTCCTCGAAAGTGTACATTTCCAGGCAGTCTGCGAAGATGTCCTTCTTGATGACGAAACGCATGTCACCGCCCTCGGGCATCATACCCTTCAACGGCGCGGGGAAGACGAGCCGCCCCTTGTCGTCGAGCTTGGATGTGTAGTTGCCGATGAATGTGACCATGGTTTCAAAAACTAGTTGCACGCGATTGGCACAAAGGTACGAAAAACTTTTCCATTTTGTTCCACTCTTTTACATTTTTTTCCACAACGGCATGTTAAAAACTTCCGTGGCATTCAGATTCGTGTTTTACCCTCCCGAAACATATCTTTTTGACTGTCCTTCCGCCCTTTTTTCCGTTCATTTGCCCCGTATCCGGGAAGGGTGTGCCATTGAAAACTTTCGCTTCGCTCCATCCCTCCCACGCCTCCGGCGCGGGCCCCTCCCGTTCACGAGGCCACGGGCGGCCACGGTTTTCAATGGCACACCCTTCCCGGATACGGGATCACCTGGGGAGATAGAGGAAGATTATGAAGATCAAGGAATTGACTGAGGGGGAGAGACCCCGGGAAAGGATGGTCGAGTACGGGCCCGAAGCGCTCGGGACGGGAGAACTGCTGGCGATACTGCTGAGGACCGGGACGGCCGGCGAGAGCGCCGTGGAGCTCGCTCAGCGGCTCCTCGCGCTCGCCGGCGGCTCGCTCGTGCAGCTGTCGCGCATGCCTCTGGAGCGGCTGCGCTCGCAGCGCGGCCTGGGCGGCACGAAAGTGCTGCCCGTCCTCGCCGCGCTCGAGCTCGGCCGCCGCTTCATGTCGGAGGAGTCCCGCCTGGATAAGATATCGATAATAGCCCCCTCACAGGTATACCGGCTGATGAAGCCTTCGCTGAAGGGGCTCGAGACCGAGGAATGCTGGGTTATCTACCTGAATCCGTCCAGGTACGTCATCGGAAAGGAGAAAGTGAGCGCAGGTGGCCTGGACTCCACTATCCTGGATGTCAGGAAGATAGCGTCATCCGCACTGGAGCGCAGGGCCAGGTCGCTGATACTCGTCCACAACCACCCTTCGGGCAATCCGCGGCCGGGCTCGGAGGACCTCAGCCAGACCCTCGCCCTGCGCGGCGCGCTGGACTCCCTTTCCATCTCGCTGCTGGACCACGTCGTATTCTGCGACGACTGTTATTACAGCTTCGCGGATGAACTGGTATACAGGGAATAGATTGTCAGAGTTCCTTGCGGAGACGGGCCTTGGCTATGCCCAGCTGGTCGCGGTACTTGGCGATGGTGCGGCGGGCGACCTTGTAGCCCTTCCTGTTCATCTCCTCCACCAGCTGGTCGTCGGTGAGCGGCTTGCGCTTGTCCTCGCCGTCGACGCATTCCTGCAGGGCCTTCTTGAGCTCGCGGGTGGAGACCTCCTCGCCGGCCTGGTTCTCCAGGCCCTCGGAGAAGAAGTACTTCAGCGGGTAGATGCCGAAATGGGTCTCGATGTACTTGCTGTTCACCACGCGGGAGATGGTGGAGATGTCGAAGCCGGTCACTTCGGCTATGTCCTTGAGGACCATGGGCTTGAGATGGGATTCATCCCCGTCCATGAAGTAGTCGTGCTGGTAGTCGATGATGGCCTTCATCGTGCTCTCCAGGGTGTTGTGGCGCTGCTTGAGGGCCTCCACGAACCACTTGGCGGAGTCTATCTTCTGCTTGACGAAGGTCGCCGCCTCCTTCTGCTTGCGGTCGCTGGAATTCTTCGCTTCGGCCAGCATGTCCGCGTATTTCTTGTTCACCCTGATCTCGGGTATGGTGAAGCGGGGCATGGAAAGCCTGAGCTCGCCGTCCACGAGGTCCAGGACGAAGTCCGGGACCACCTGCTGTGCCTGCTCGGTATAGGAATCGTCGATCTGTCCGCCGGGGGTGGGGTTCAGTTTGACGATGCGGTTGATGGCGGCCTTGAGGTCTTCCTCGGATATGCCCATGCGGGACATTATCTTCTGGAAATGCTTGTTGGTGAACTCCTGGAAATGGTCGGTGAGGATGGCCAGGGCGTTCTTCACGTCATCCGTCTGCTTCATCTTGCGGAGCTGGATGGTGAGGCATTCGCGCAGGTCGCGGGCTCCGACCCCGGGGGGGTCGAACTGCTGGATGATGCCCAGCAGGTATGAGACCTCCTCGTAGTCGGTCTCTATGTTCTCGCGGAAGGCGATGTCGTCCACGATGGTGTCGAGGTCCCTGCGGAGGTATCCGTCGTCATCGATGCTGCAGACAAGATAGCGTCCCACTGCCATCTGGTGCGGGTCGAGGTTGCGGAAACCAAGCTGCGTCAACAGGCTCTGCGTGAAACTCTCCTTGACTGAGAAGGTGTTGTATTCGGGCCTTTCGTCCTTGCCGTAATTGTTGACGCGCAGGCGGTAGGAAGGGATGGGATCGTCGGCGTCAAGCTCGTCTATGGAGATGTCCTTGGGCTGGTCGTCATCGTCGTCGCGGCCCTCGACGGGGGAATCGTCCAGAACAGGATTGTCCTCAAACTCACTTTTCACCCTCTGCTCCAGCTCCTGGATGGGAAGTTCGATGAGTTTGATGGTCTGGATCTGAAGCGGGGAAAGCTTCTGGACCTGTTTCTGTTCGAGCCCTTGCTTGATCATCGGATGCTCTTTCTAGGGTCTGGCCACCGAGACGGTATCCACGACATAGGCGTGGTTCCTGTCCACGATGGGGTAGTTGATGTTCTCCCTTACGACGAAGGCAGAGGGGAAGTCCGCCTTGATGCGGCGCATCATCTGCAAGGCTTCGGACTTGGTGCGGAAATCTCCCACCGTGACCTTGAAGTAGGGGCTGGCGAAGGTGCGGTATACCCCGTGTCCGGGATATGCCGACTGGAAGCGGCCCATTGCTGCCTCTGAGGCGCTCCTGGCGTTCTGCTTGTTGTCGAAGAATATCCTGACGCGGTAGCCGGTCATCCTCTTCACCTTGTTGCGCTCGATCTTGCGGCCCATGGCGTCGGAAACCGACTGGGGCTGATGCACGGTGACGATGTTGAAGATGTTCTTGCCGGAGAGTGATGCGTCCATGCTCGCGGCGCGGACGTACACCAGGGAATCGACGGCGGACTCTTCCCCGGTGTTCTGGGCACGCAGGGGAGAGGTGGCCATCGCCGCCAGGAACAGCATTATGAAGATGTATCTTTTCATATCATTGTCTCGTTGATGATGAGGTCGAGGTAGGCTGCGGCCACGCTCGGCTCCATGAGGTCAGTGACTTTTATATCCTTGAACTTGAATGTCTTGCTGATGCCCAGGAAGAACTTTACCTTGACGGCAAGGTCCACCGTCATAGCACTGAAGTCCTGCGAGGCGGCGAGCTTCAGGAGGTCCATCAGGCCGACGTCAGGCGCTATGGCGCCGTTGCAGGTCAGGGGATAGACCTTGTTGCTGCGCTTCGCGACCTTGATCTTGCCGGTGTTGAAGGTGGCAAGGGGGCTGCCGTTGTTGTTGATGACCCCGTCGATCCTGGAAATGGTGAGGTTGGACATCGGGTTCACGATGCCCACCTTCAGCACGGCCTTCAGGGCCTTGAGGCCGCTGGGCGTGACGGACGCGACGGAGCAGGACGTCACCTTGAAGCCCTTCTCCGAGGAACATCCGGCAGCCGTAAGCAGGACCGCCGCGGTCATTATGAATAGTAACAGTCGTCTCATGCGGAACGTCTCTTTCTTCGCAAAGATATAAAAAAATCCTATCTTTGCCTTGCATTTCCTCAAGGGTCATGCCAATTTGGACGGACATGAAGAAAGTTTACATCGAAACATACGGCTGCCAGATGAACGTCGGCGACACCGAGGTGGTGTTTTCCATTCTCTCCCGCGCCGGCTACGAGCGTTCCACCGACATCACCGCGGCTGATGTCATCATGGCCAATACCTGCTCGGTGCGCGACAACGCCGAGCAGCGCATCTGGGGCAGGGTAGAGCAGTTCAACCTCCAGCGCCGGGAGCGTCCGGTCATCGTGGGCATCCTCGGCTGCATGGCCGAGCGCCTGAAGGACAAGCTTCTGGACAGCGGCAAGGTAGACGTGGTGGCGGGTCCCGACTCCTACCGCCGGCTCCCGGAACTGCTCGCCGCAGCAGCCGACGGACACCCCCAGATCGACGTCCAGCTGTCCCGCGAGGAGACGTATGCCGACATCAACCCCGTCCGCATCGACTCCAACGGCGTTTCCGCGTTCATTTCCATAATGAGGGGATGCAACAACGTCTGCTCGTACTGCGTGGTGCCTTATACCCGCGGCGCGGAGCGCAGCCGCGACCCGCGCACCATCGTGCGCGAGGCGTGCGACTGCTTCAGCCGCGGCTACCGCGAGGTCACCCTGCTGGGCCAGAACGTAGACTCGTACCACTGGAAGGACGAGGACGGCGAGGTGACCTTCGCCCAACTCCTCGAGAAGGTCGCGCTGATCAGCCCGCTGCTGCGCGTGCGTTTCTCGACCTCCAACCCCCAGGATTTCTCCGACGAGGTCATATACACCATGTCCGCTTACGAGAACATCTGCAAGCACATACATTTCCCCGTCCAGTCGGGCTCCAACCGCATGCTGGAAAAGATGCGGCGCCGCTACACCCGAGAGTGGTACCTCGCAAGGGTGAAGCGCATCCGCAAGCTCATCCCCGACTGCGGCTTCACCACCGACGTCATCGCCGGCTTCTGCACGGAGACGGAGGAGGACCACAAGGCGACCCTCAGCCTCTTCGAGGAAGTGGGATACGATACTGCGTTCATGTTCTATTATTCGGAGAGGCCGGGCACGTTCGCCGCAAGGCACTGGCCCGACGACGTCGACATCGAGACCAAGACCCGCCGCCTCAACGAGATCATCACCCTGCAGAACCGCAAGAGCCTTGAGAGCTACCGCCGGGATATCGGCAGACGCTACAAGGTCCTGGTGGAAGGCCCGTCAAAGAGAAACCCTTCCGAACTGTGCGGAAGGGCTTCCAATAACAAAATGTGTGTCTGGCCGGATACCGAGCACAAGCCGGGTGACTACGTGGAGGTCGAAGTGCTCGACTGCACCTCCGCCACCCTGCTCTGCAGGCTCGCCTGAGGCCTATTCCTGAACGAAGGCGATGATCTCGCCCTTCGCGACATCCTTTCCCTGCTTGCCGGTGACGGCGACGACGCGTCCTGTAACGGCCGGGACGATTTCCTCCATGCCATACCAGGTCTGGACGTAGCCCATGGGCTTTCCGGCCTTCACGGCCGTGCCGGCCAGAGGAGCCTTGGAGTCGTCCTGCACGTCGACTTCCCAGAGGAGCTTGCCCTTGGCGGGAGCATGCACGGGCGTGGCCTTGGGGTATTTGGCGACATAGGCGTTGACATCGAACTCGGGCATCTCGACGACGGGGCGGGTGACCACCTTCGGTGCACCTGCCTTCTCCTTCAGGGCCTCGAGGTCCTTGTTGAAGCGCTCCTTGGCGACGCCGCTGCGGTAGTCGCGGTACTGGCGCTCGAACATCGCAAGGTTCAGGAGCTCCTCGTCGTCCTCGCCGCAGTCCCAGCCTTCTTCCTTCATCATCTGGCGGAACTTCGGGAGCTCGTCGGGATACATGTCCTGAGGGTTGCCGGTGTAGAACTCCATGCCCTTCTCCTTCGCAATCTCCACGATCTCAGGGGCGAGTTCTCCGGGGAGCTTGCCCATCTTGCCGAGGATCATTCCCCAGGTGTCCTTGTCGATGGTGGAGAAGCGCGGCTTGCCGCTGGCAAGGTTGAAGAGGTTCATCAGGGCGGTGTTCTTTACATACTGGCTGAACGGGGTCACGAGCGGCGGATAGCCGAGCTTGGGCCAAACGTACTCAACCTCGTTGAACAGCTTGACCATCAATGTGTCAAGGCTGCTGACGGGCTGGCCGTGGGCGCGCTCGGCGGCGTTGATGGCATCCTTGAAGCCGAGCAGGTCGGCCATCATCGAGCCCATCATTCCTCCCGGAAGGCCGCAGCCCACAAGGAGCGAGGTCATGAGGGAGTTGCTGGAGTTGATCCAATAACCGAGGAAGTCGTCGATGAACTCCTGGGTCAGGCGGCGGACCTCCATGTAGGCGTCCATGTTGATGTCCTTGACGAGGAATCCGTCAGCCTTCATCATCTGCTGGATGGTGATGACATCGGGGTGCACCTTGCCCCAGGCGAGGGGCTCGACGGCCACGTCGAGGTAGTCGGCGCCGGCACGGGCGACCTCGAGCATCGATGCGGGCGAGAAGCCGGGGCCGGTGTGGCCGTGGTACTGGA
>JAEEGL012515453.1_pt1 | contig 29765 bp, 26 predicted proteins | sample 9134231 | NCBI WGS metagenome assembly JAEEGL01 (sample SAMN16246548, study PRJNA631951) | gut metagenome | biome: gut microbiome; feature: rumen; material: fiber-attached | host: Bos | place: Iran: Karaj | collected 2018-10
GATGTACATGTACTTGCATCAAACCAATAACTTGTTGGGCCTGGTTTTGGTACTGAACCAGCAATACATGTGACATTGGCTACTTTAAATCTTCCGGCATATGTTTTTCCTGATAATGTACTTTGATCAGCATTTACATTATAAAATTTGCTTGTTAATGTCCATACTGCTGTACTTGTCGTTGAACCTGTTCCATCGATTTGTGCTCCACTTACTACCGTTGCAGCATAGTTTGTATACGTTAATGTTGATAAGTCTGTTTCACTACTTATACTATTGGTTCCTTCACTTACATGCGCATTATTTACAAGTGTTCCTTGGATCGTAAATTCATTTGACGATGCACCACTTGTATGAGCCGTATATTTATCACTACTTGTCCATTCATAGATAATATCATACGTACATACCATACTATAATCGGTATTAGGTGTGAAATTAACCGTTAAAGTCGTTGAATTATTGGCCGCTACGGTTCCATTATTGGCTTGAACCATGTTGGCTGCAGTAATGTTAAGTATCATTCCACCACCTAGGGTATCAAATACCATATTATTTCTTTCTGTTATAGTATTAGCATTTGCTACATTAGTTATATTCATATTACCCGTTGCAAAATATGCATATGTTGCACCTATTATTAATGCTAAAAATGTTACAATAGTTATTGTTAATAAGATTATATTATTTCTTTTCATATGTACTCCTACTATAAGATAGTATACCACAGTTGTAATAAGCAAACAATTATTAATATTAGAAAAATAAAAAAAATAGCCAAGTAAATTGACTATTCATCGTTTTTGTTTTTAAACTGTAAAATAATTGGTGTACCTTCTAAATCAAAAGCCTTCCGAATTTCATTTTCTAAATATCGTTCATAAGAAAAATGAACTAGTTTTTTATTGTTAACTTCGAAAGTAATCTTTGGAGGTTTAAACCCTGTTTGATGCGTAAAATATATCTTTAATCTTTTCCCTTTAAAAGAAGGTGGATTATGCATCGTATAAGCCTCTATAATTACATCATTTAAGGCAGAAGTTGGAATCTCTTTAGAATAATTATCATAAGCACTAATAATCGCCGGCATTAATTCTGGCACTCTCTTTTTAGTCTTTGCAGATAAATATACTACCTTAGCATATGGTAAAAATTGAAATTCAACTTTCATTTTTTCTTGCCATTCTTTGATAGCTTCGTTAGGATTTGATACTGTATCCCATTTATTAACCGCAATAACTAAAGCTTTACCAGAATCAATTACATAAGAGGCAATATGCTTATCATGTTCAATAATCCCCTCTTCGGCATTGATAACTAACACGCATACATCACTTCGATCAATAGCTTTCATACTACGCATAAAAGAGTACTTTTCAATATTCTCGTATATCTTACCCTTTTTACGCATACCTGCAGTATCGATAACAGTAAATGTTTGGCCATTATATTTAAACTTTGAATCAATTGCATCGCGAGTCGTTCCTGCAATATCAGACACAATTAAACGGTTCTCATTTAAAAGAGCATTAATTAAACTACTCTTACCAACGTTTGGACGACCAATAAGGCAAAATTTTAGTGTTCCATCATCAATTACTTCATTCGTGTCATCAATATATTTTGATATGGTATTTAATAATACATCAAATCCTAAATTATGTTCAGCTGAAACACCAATAACATCTTCGAAACCTAGTTCATAAAAACTATATAAGTTATTTTCTCTTTCTTTATTATCGATTTTATTAACCACTACAATAACCTTTTTATTGGTTTTATGAAGCATATTTTGAACAATACGATCTTCTTTTTCAATATCTAATAAACCATCCACAACAAAAAGGATTACATCAGCTTCCTCAATAGCAATTTCGGCCTGAATTAGTACTTCTTTACCAAATTCACTATTACCTGATGTAATACCACCTGTGTCTATTAAACGAAAACTCTTATCTTGATAGTTAACGTTTCCGTATATTCGATCACGAGTAATATTCGGAGTATCCATAATAATCGCTTTTTTTTCTTTAACTAAACGATTAAAAATCGTACTCTTACCAACATTAGATTTTCCAATTAAACATACTGTTTGCATAAAATTACCCCTGAATTATTACTAAGAACATTTATATTGATTAGTTTTCTCAATTGCTTTGGCATCAGTAGACTGAATAGTACCACTAATGCAAGCATAAATACGACCATTCTTTGAATAGATTTTAACTTTCGTCGATGAAATATCTTTTTTAGCATTATCCAAAATATGCCATCCTGTAACTACGCCTGAAGCATTTACATCTTCTTCATCGGCCTCAAGATAATCATCAGACATTAATTGAGTAAAAGTTCTAAAAGCACATGGCTTAGTAGTTCCACAAGTTGTATCTGTTGAAGATAAAAGTCCTTTATTATCTTGCCCCCAACTTTTAGCAGCTCCCATAGCTAATTGTAACTTTGAGTCAAAAACATTAGCTTCAATTTGAGCTCTAACCCCCATAATACTTACAGTACCAACCAACGAAACGACAGCTAAAATAGCTATCGTAGCAAGTAATTCTGTCAACGTAAATCCTTTTTTATTCATACTCTCTCCTTATAAATAGGAAGATATTATCTCTAATACTTCTTCCCGACCAGTTTTTATTAATGTTGAAAAAGGAATAAAATCATTGCTTTCATTCAATTTCAACGTATCTCGAATCATCTTATCTTGCTTAGCCCGATTATTTTTTGTTACTTTATCATACTTAGTTGCCACGATTGTCACCTTCAAGTTATAGTACTTTAGGAAGTCATACATTAATATGTCATCCTCGGTTGGCTTATGACGATAATCGACTAATAAAAACACATGTTTAAGATTTGATCTTGTTTTAATATATTCCTCAATCATCTTGCCAAATTTTAATTGCTTATCTTTTGATACAGCAGCATATCCATACCCAGGCACATCCACTAAATAAAAGGCATTATTAACGCGATAAAAATTTAAAGTCTGTGTCTTCCCCGGTTTAGCTGATGTCCGTGCAAAATTCTTTCGCTCAATAATCGTATTGATAAAACTGCTTTTTCCTACATTACTACGGCCAACGAGTAAAAACTCTGCCTTCCCATCGGTAGGATATTGACTTATACGCACGGCAATTTGTGGTTCATCCACTGAAATAATATCCATTTCTTTCACCAATAAAATTATATATTATATTACCTAAAAAAGCAATTATTCCATAAATCATATTGTTTGCTTGTCATTAAGACGTTTTAATAGTACTCTAGCCATTAATACCCCAGATGATGATGCCATAATAAGCCCTGTAGTCAAACCTCCGCCATCACCGATGGAATATAAATTATGAATACTAGTTTCTAAGTCTTTATTTAACTTGACAACATTACTATAAAATTTAATTTCTGGACCATACATTAAGTTATCACCATTAGCAAACCCAGGGATTACTTTATCAATCGCTTTAATAGTTTCAATAATATCCGTTAAAGTACGATAACCTAAAGCAAAAGAAATATCACCTGGTGTTACATCGGTTAATGTTGGTACGACACTATTATTATCAATATCTTTTTGCCATGTTCTGCGACCATTTAATAAATCGCCAAAACGTTGAATTACTAACTTTCCTGCTCCTAATTGATTAAGGTTTTCAGCAATATTACGTCCATAATCTAATGGTCTTTTAAAAGGTGTACTAAAATGGTGCGATACTAAAATAGCTAGATTCGTATTAGTACTCTTCTTACCTTTATATGAATGTCCGTTAGCTAAGATAATATTATTATCATAAACTTCTGTAGCTACAAAACCACTTGGATTTTGACAAAAGGTTCTTACTTTATCTTTAAAGGGTTTAATCCGAGCAATAAATTTTGCCTCATATAAGTATTTATTAACATCTTTCATAATCTCATCCGGTAGTTCATAACGAATTCCAATATCAATAATACCTGAATCAGCTTCGATGTGATGTTCATGGCAAATTTGGGCTAACCAGTTAGCACCCTTACGACCAACGCCTAATACTACATGACTACCATATATTTCTTGTTCTTCATCTTGATGATAAGAACTAGCAACTTTAACACCAACACAAGTACCTTTTTCAATAATTAAATTTTTAACTGTGGTATCAAACATAATATCGATACGATCTAATAAAAAGTTTTCAATCTTATCAAATAATTCATGGGTTTTTTCAGTACCAATGTGACGAACAGGATATGTAACTAAACTAATCTCGTTATCAGCGGCTTTCTTTTGTAATTTTTCTACTTCTTTTTGATACTTAATACCTTGTAGTTCTGGATCGGCTCCAAATTTAAGATAAATCTTGTCAGTATAATCAATAATATCTTTGATTTCCTCGTTTGAGTAATACTCTCTTAAGTAACTACCATCATTACCACCAAGATATATTTCTCCTTCTTTACCCGTTTTGGATAAATGATAAGAATTTAGTTTCCCATCTGAAAAGGCACCAGCGCCAGAAAAACCGGAAGTTATAGAACAATATGGCTTACAATAAATGCATCTGCCTAATTCCTCCCGTGGACAAAAACGTTTTTTTATGGATTTTCCTTGCTCAATAACCAGTATCTTTAAATCCTCTCTATTTTGAACTAGTTCATAAGCTGTCATAATTCCCGATGGTCCAGCACCAATAATAATTACATCATATTTCATATTACCCTCCTACTAAATATCATAACATTGACAGTATACCATTTTATTATCTTTATTAGCAAGTAATTAACAGTAAAACATTTACAAATACTAACTTTAAGAGATAGAATAAAACTTAAAAAGAAAGGCTATCTTATTATGAAATATACTTGGGACAAAAAGTTATTATGGAAACTATGGCAAAACCCTCAAACAAGACAAGAATTAGAGTTATTATACAAGTCCTACTTTGGATTACTAATGTTTGATCAAGATTTACATATGTCCACAAAAGGCACCATTGCAGATGATACATTCTTTTTTTTAGAAAATAATTTTCTCGAAACTTTATTAATGGATTTTGCATATAAGAGTAATGTCAAAAATTTACCAGATAATGGTTTTTCAGAAAAAATCAAATCCAAAGATGAAATTATGCAATTAACTAATGATTTTTATAGAAGCCTAGAGGATGATACAATTCGTTCCATCTTTGCTAAACTATATGAGCAAAGATTTACCCATCTTCGTTTTACTTCAGTTTTAAATTCGATGTCTTTTGCTGGATATACTTTTTATAGTTCTAATGCCAACGAAACTTTTATTTCAGTAGATTTTACGAAAACTCTAGCTAATGTCTTCTCCCTAGTTCATGAATACGGTCATGCTATCTGGGATAATGCTCGGCAAGAAGAATATTGCGATATTTCTGATAATATGTTTTGTGAAATTGAATCCATTTTCATGGAATTATTAGCGTTTGATTACATAGAAAAAAATTACCCAAAATATGCCGAAGATGCTAAAACAGCAAGATTTAATTGTTATGATAATGCTTTATGTGACATGGATATTTTACTTTATAAAAATGACTTTTCGAAAGATATTATCCATTTAGAAAAAGATTTCGGAGATTTAAGTAATACTCAACTAATTCATTTTCTCAAAAACAAATGGCAATTAACTACGAAAGACATGATTAAAATATTTAGAATCCCTGCTTATGCCATTTGTCCATATCCTATTGGCACCCTGATTGCCATCGAACTTTATTATATATATCAAAAAGATCCTCAAGAGGCTTTAAAAATATATAAAGAATTAATGCTCTATAAATTTAAATCTAATTATGAATTTTTCACAGAATTAAAAAAGATGGGTATTACCCCATCAGAACATATTGATGCTTATGAAAGAACATTATCTTTACGTTAGAATGGTAATTTCATATTGCCATTACTAAATTCTTTCATCATTTTTTTCATTGATTCAAATTGATTTAATAAAGCATTAACTTCTTCGACACTTCGTCCAGATCCCTTGGCAATTCTTTTTTTGCGATCAGCCTTAAGTATCTCTGGATGTTTCCTTTCATATGGTGTCATAGAGGTTACAATTGCTTCAACATGAGCCACTTGTTTAGGATCAATATTCATATTATTAAGGCCCATTTTACGTGCACCTGGCATCATTTTAAGGATATTTTCTAATGGACCAAGTTTTTTAATTTGATGTAAATTATTCAAGAAATCCTCAAGATCATATTTACCTTTACGAAGTTTAGCCATCTCATTTTTGGCATCCTCTTCTGAAATAATGCCATCCACTTTTTCGGCGATAGATAAAATATCACCCATATCTAGAATTCTTTCAGCCATTCTTTCAGGATTAAACTCTGATAAACCATCAAGTTTTTCAGAATCACCAATAAATTTAATTGGTACATTCGTAAGATGACGAACACATAGTGCTACACCACCCTTAGTGTTACTATCCATCTTCGTTAAGATAGCTCCGGTTAATTGTAAATTATCATTAAACCCATTGATGACATTAATAGCATCTTGACCAATCATAGCATCCACGACGAGTATCTTTTCATCAAGAGGAAAATTATTTTCTATTTGTTTTAGCTCCTCCATGAGTTTTTCATCAACTTGTAAACGACCAGCGGTATCAATAATAATATAATCATGGTGATTTTCTTTAGCATACTCTACCGCACTATTAACAATATCTACGACATCTTTACTATCTTTTTTAAAAACATCAATGTTAAGTTGTTTACCAATAACTTCAAGTTGTTCTACAGCTGCAGGACGATAAATATCACATGCTACTAAAAGGGGCTTCTTATGATATTTTTTACGAAGATAATTAGCTAGTTTACCTGCCGTAGTGGTTTTACCACTACCTTGAAGACCAACAAGCATTAACATTGGCATTTTTTTATTTGTTTCGATACTTGCTGCGTTTTCACCAAGTAATTTAACTAGTTCATCCTTAACAATGCCAATAAATACTTCATCAGGTTTTAAAGACTTTGCTACATCAGCACCTAAAGCCTTTTCTTTTACGATATCCGTAAATTCTTTTACAACTTGATAATTAACATCAGCTTCTAAAAGAGCCATTCTTATTTCCCGAATAGCACCAGAAATATTCTCTTCAGTAATTTTACCCATTCCTTTAATATTTTTAATGGCATTAGAAAGCCGATCACCTAAATAGTCAAACATTATCTATCAACTCATTTCTTTTTGTATTTTAACATATTAAAGAAAAAAACTCTATATTTAACATATAAAGTTTTTTATCACTATCTTTCTAAAGTGGTAATCCTCTTACTTTTACCATAATTATAACCAAGTAAGTACAAATGATCTAAGAATTCATTATTAAACTCTATCGTATCATTGGTCTCAATAATAATGTTATCTCCTGAACCTGGAAAGTTTTGAATCATAACATCATCACTAAGAAGAGCCATTTTAAAATAACAAGCAATATTTTGGTCATATACTCTTTGAATGTAATTATTAGCCTCTTCTTCATTAAAATGTTTATCCATAACCGTTTTACGATAACGAATAGGCATAAAATCTTGAACATTAATATTAGTTATACCTAGCCCATTCAACACCCCAAAAGCTAAAACTAATGAAATGAAATGTTCAGGATTGTAATGTCTAAAAGTAGAATTCTTAGGAATATTATCTTTAATTATTCTAGATACTTCAGGATTATGATTAGTCACCGAAGAACTTTGAATAGCCACGATATTGGCACTAGTCTTTCCCTCCACGGTAGTTAAACCCAATCTAACACTTGGTAACATGAATTCATGATTTTTTAACATAAAAGCAAAGAACCAAGGTGTTTCAAACTCAATATTACTTCCCTTTACCTTAAAATACACTTCGTCATCAAAGGCATCACCAATTTTGGTTGTTTGCGTAAGACTTGGCATAATTTTATCATCAATAATAAAAGTATATTTCCGAAAATAGTCATCAACATGTGATAATTCATACTCCGAAGCATTTAAAATAACACCCTCGAAGATCATACTTGCTAAATCATCTTCATCATAAACACTCGCCATACCAGGAAGAGCATATAAATTATAGGCAGTCTTTCCATCCTTTATGGTCTGAATAAAATCTTTTAATACTTGTTCACAAGCATAAGCATCATGAATTTGAATCAAAGGAACCGCTTCTTTATTCAATCTCGTTAATTGACCAATCGTAATGGTTTTACCATATACACCTATATATGTAACGTCTTCATCTTTATCAACAGGTGTCCGATCATATTCTATCCCCGGTTTCCCGTTATAATTAGGGCTATAGATTTTCTTAATGACTCTTACAAACAAATCAACTAAATGATTATCCTCAAAAAGTTTATTATAATGGGCTATGTAATCAGCAATAATATCATAAATATTATGATATGAAGAATTAGGAATATTGCGTACAACGTTATCAAAACAGACTTTAATTCCACTACCATCATAAGTCCCAGTAAAACTAAAACCCACCATTAAGTTAACTAAGTCTTGCAGTTTTTGTTCCAATTGTGCTGATGGTTCAAAATCAAGGACTTTATACCAATTAACTGATTCTGGAATATTTTCATTAATACATAATTTTTTACGATCTTCGCAGGAGTTTTTGAATATATTACATAGTTTATACATAATACACCTCTTCTATTGTAATAGTATCATACCATCAATCAAAAGGCAATTTTAAAAATGACTTGGATTAAAAGTAATTTCAATATTTACCTTATTATTGGTAATATAATTAGCATCAATTTGCTTTAATGATTCATGTAGTCGATTATCAAAAGTATATTTAATAATAATTTGAAAATTGTAAATATTATTGATACGAAAAATAGCTGCTGGCGTTGGTCCATAGATAATAGATGCTGTACTAAGATGATGACTTAAATAATTCTTAATTTGATTAGCACTTTTTCCAGCTTCCTCATAATCAGAAGACTTAATATTAATTGTAGCTATGTAAGTATAAGGAGGATATTTTAACTTATGGCGAATATCCATTTCATACTTATAAAAGCCTTCATAGTCATTATTCTTTACAAAATTTAAAGTTTCATTATCGGGATTAAAAGTTTGAATAATAACTTCACCAGGTTTGATATTTCGCCCTGCTCTGCCTGAAGTTTGATACAAAAGATCAAAAGTTTTTTCATTAGCTCGAAAATCAGGGATATTTAAAGATGTATCAGCATTGATAATACCCACTAAAGTAACATTTTTAAAATCAAGACCTTTACTTATCATTTGGGTTCCTAATAAGATATCATATTTTCCGTCAGCAAAATCATCAATTATTCTTTGATAGCTTCCTTTTTTGGAAGTGGTATCTTGATCCATACGAATAATCTTAGCTTCGGGATATAGTTTATTTAACTCTTCCTCTAGTTTTTGTGTACCTAAACCTAAATAATTAAGACTATTGCCTTGACAATTAGGACAACTATCATCTTTTTTAATACTATAACCACAATAGTGACAACGTAAATTATTTGAAGTCTTATGATAAGTTAAAGTAATATCACAATTAGGGCATTTATATGTATAACCACAATTGCCACAAGTTATATAAGTCGAAAATCCTCGACGATTCAATAATAAAATAATTTGCTCTTGATTAGTTAATCTTTCTATTATCTTGTCTTTTAAAGTCTCGGAAAAGATAAAATTTTTTTTAGATACTTCCTGTGTCATATCAACAATCTGTACCTCAGGAAGTTTCATATTATTAGTTCTTTTAGTTAAAGTTAGTAATTTATAAACTCGCTTGCCAGCTCTAGCTTTAGCCTCTAAAGAAGGTGTTGCTGAAGCAAGTATCAAAGGTATATCATGATACTTAGCTCTAAATTTAGCTACTTCAATGGCATCATATCGAGGAATAGACTCTTGTTTATAGGTGTCACTATGTTCTTCATCAATAATAATAATGCCTAAGTTTTTTAGTGGTACAAAAATACTTGAACGTGTTCCCACAACTATTTTTACTTCATCACGAAGAATTTTTTGATATTCATCATGTTTTTCGCCTTTAGATAGACCGCTGTGAAAAATAGCAACACTACTACCAAATCGATCATAAAATCTTTGAACCGTTTGGGTTGTTAAACATATCTCAGGTACTAACACAATGGCAGTCTTACCATTTTTAATTACTTCACTAATAAGATGCATATATACTTCCGTTTTACCAGAACCAGTTACACCTTGTAATAAGAAAACATTGTATTCATTTATTTGCTTTTGTACTTCATCAAAAGCAATTTGTTGTTCTTCGTTTAAAGTAAGCTCTTTATTCAAAATATCAATAATATTAATTCGATATTTTTGTTCTTTAACTATTTTAATTAATTTGTTATTCTTAAAGACCTTAACGATATTATTATCAATCATTCTCTTAGGTATTTTATCATTCTTTAAGAGTTCTAAAATCTCAATTTGTTTAAAGGCTCTAGGATGCATTTTAATGTATTCTTCACAAGCATACTCATCATCCATGACTACAAATTCTTCATATTTATTATAATCCGTTTTCTGGTCTTTGATTTTTAAAGCGGAAGGAAGCATTGTTTGATAAGCCGTAATTAAGGTACATAACGTTTCTTCTTGTAAATACTTACCTATTGAAAGTTGCTCTTCATTCAAAAAATTTTCGCTATCCTCTAGCGAAATAATTTCTTTCATCTCATAGTCAGGTTTATTATTATTAATATCAATGACAATACCATTTAAGATACTTTTACCAAATGGTACTTTAACTTTCATCCCAATCTTGATAGTATCAAGAAATTGCTTAGGAATGACATACGTAAAACACTTATCTAAAGATTTAACTGGATACTCAATTATTATCTGAGCGTACATGGAAGACCTTTCTAAGGATGGCTAATACAATTGGCAAACCAATGATAACTCCTAAAGCATGAAACTTATATTTATCAAGTGTTTTAGTATTAATAAGATTGTATAATACTTTACCGTATACATCATCTATCGTTGGATTATATCCATCTGTAAAATTGTTGCTATCTCCCCTTGTAACAAATTGGATTCCATCAGTACTAAGAACACGATGACATACAACAATCCCTTCATCATTTTTATAAACAATGATGTCTTTTTCACGATAAGTATTTTCTTGCGAAACTATTAAAATATCTCCAGGCTTAATAACGGGATTCATACTATTACCGCTAGCAATATAAACTGAATATCCTAAAATGCTTGCATTTCGATTTAACGCCAAAAAACATACACATATAAGGAGTATAATAAAAACAAAGGTAACAAAACTTAATATAATTCTTACAATACTTTTCATAGTTTTATTATATCACAAATTAATTATGTTCAATACAAAATTATCAATCGACATTACATCCCAAATCTTTATGATTCAAATCTTTATAAATAGCATAAGTAAGGCATTTTAATCCACCATGGCACATATGAGAATTCTCACATAATTGACACTCATCAGGTATTTTGTTTTGTCGTAGTTCTTTTAAAATTGGACTATTTTTATATAGTTTATACATATCCTCCTTCAAAAGATTACCCACAACAATAGGCATCCGACGGCAAGGAACTAAATTACCATTTTCCATTACAGTTAAAAGGGTATCACCGGCCGTACATCCGTAGGCAAAATCATGGGTCATTTGAAATTGTAATGCCCGGTACATCGATACACGAGGAATATAAATATGCTTTTGAATTAATTTTTCTCTTTCAGCATTCATTATTTCTAAATACCTTCTGGTATCATTATAGTCAAGCATAAGGGTCTTATCCTCTTTGCCAAGGGGAATGTAACGATCAGACCAAACATTATCAACATGATGTTTATAAGCATATTTAACGACCTTAGGAAATTCTTTATAATTGAGTTTCGTAGCAGTAAAGGAAATAGAAGTAAAAATACCTTCTTTCTTCAAATTATCAATACCTTGACCAATTAATTTATATGTTCCCTTCCCTCTGATATAATCATTAGTTCTTTTACCACCTTCCAAGCTTACTTGAACATAATATGGATGATAACTAGCAATTTTATGAGCCATTTTTTCATCAATCAAAGTTCCATTAGACAAAATAGAAAAAGTAATTAAATCATTATCCTTTTGAATTAAATCCAAAATTTTAAAAAAGAAGGGGTTACATAATGGTTCCCCACCTGTAACATTTATATGTCCCTTCATTTTTAATTTACTTAATAAATTTTTAAATTGTAAATATATTTTTTCTAAATCTTGATATTGCAACATCATCGGCTGATGGCCATCTTGATAACAATGTAAACAATGCAAATTGCAATGTTCACTTAAATGCCATTGAAGAACAAATCTGGCTACCATGAGCCACCGCCTCCACATGACGAACACCCGCCACCACAAGAAGAGCATCCCCCTCCACATGATGAACATCCAGACGAATGAGAAGATGAAGAAGGAAAATAAACATCATCAATAAAATGATTGTAAGCAGAGTCATCTGAATAATCGAATGAACCCATATCCATTTGAGGATAATAGATATTTTCAAATTTATCAATCCATTTCCGAGAGATTTCCAATACATATGTATAAGGCAATATATTATAAAAATAACTTGGATTTTGTGATACTAGTCTTTCCAATTGGTCTTTTTCAACTTTTATTAGGAAGTTCCTAAATCCTAACACTTTAGCACTAATTTCCTCGCCATATGTTGTCTTTCTTCCCATCACAATTCGACACAAAATACCTATAGGAACACATATCAAGCAAATTTTATATAAGATATATAATTGGGGATTTAAATCCTCAAAATAACTATAAGCAAGGAAATAGCACACTGCCGTCAATATCGTTCGAATTGTTGCACCAGACTTTTTCGAAGAAGCTTCCATATCATTTAATTTTTCATAAATACCTATTTCTAACTCATCTTCAACATCTTCAAATACTTTATAAAAGTTGGTATCATCACTTAGATAAAAAGAAGTACCACAAGTTGATAAATTATCATAAACAATTTTTTCATACTTATTTAATTTTGGATAATCTTTAATACTTTCATTGTACTCATCAAGTTTTTTAAGATAATCTTGATAATTTGCAGAATTAACAGCCTTATTATATTCTTCGTTTACTTCATTCACATTATCGTATATAACTTTAATATAACCTTTTTGTGTCAAAGAATCTTTTACAGCATCAAATTTATCAAAATTAGAGTGTAACTCCTTATATGAACTCTTCTTAAACAGCAATTTCATCATCAATGTTTCAGCCGAAGTCAATGATCCATCAATATCTTTTTCTTGCCTTATCTCAGCTTTTCTCTTTGGCACACTACTTAATCCAGCTGGTTTTTTCGGTTCATTTAATAAGTTAGTTATCTTAACTTTCTTTTTATCATCAGTATCTATTTTAATATAACCTTTGCTTGCTAAAGATACTACTAGAGAAATTGTTAATTTTTTAATATTTTTATTACCATATATATAACCTATTTCAGCAGAACTTAAACCATCTGGTGGATAGAATTCAACTGTCTCGGCCTTTTTTGGATGGTTTTTACCATATTTATACCATGTCATAAATGTAATAACGGTTAAAGCAATACCACCTATAATACATATAAGTGACATAATCCCATAGTTGTTACTACCACCCACAAAGTATCCTTCTGGTAATAATACATCAACTGTCAAAGCTGAATCTAACGCTTGATCAGTTTTAGCATAAATAGTATTACCATCAACTTTAACATTCATACTTTCAGTAATATCATTTTTACGATATTTATCCGTAAAAAATTTAATATCTTTGGCCGTTACTTGCTTTGGTAAAGTAATTTCAACCGAAGCATTATTAATACTAGTGCCCCAGTAATCCCCATATGCATGGAAAATGAATTCATCAAAACCTTTAAAAGGATCCTTACCCATATCATAAGTATACTCAATGAGATATGTCTTCTCACCATAACCTACAAAACTATTAGCACTACCAATTTTAATTCTTGCTTTTTTCTTTACCATATCAACGGTAAATGGATCATATAAAGCCCGATAGTCACTAATAATAGACTTTCTTTTAACAGTTTTATTATCACTTCCCGTATACTCATACCACTGAGGAGTAAACTTGTAAATACCATGATGATTCGATTCATACCAATCAACCGTAATGCTCTCTGTTACATACACTTTTAAATCTTCTTGAACATTAAGTTTGACATCGTAAGCCGAAATTCTAAAACCATCCGCCTTCGCAGTTGTATCGCTTTCTCCCGAACTAGCACCATAAACGATAAATAAATTCAAACACATGAAGAAAATAACAAACGATATAAAAGAATTTTTATTATTATTTTTCATTGAAAGATACCTCAACGTTTTCTTTCTCTTGGGCAGAGGCTGCAAACATTGACATAGTTTTATATCCTAATATTTTAGCCACTATATTAGCTGGAAAGGTCTCTACTAAATTATTATAGACTCTAACAACTGCATTATAATACTTCCGGGAATTAGCAATTTCATCTTCGATTTGGCTAACAGACTTCTGAAGTTCTAAGAAATGACTATTGGCTTTAATCTCGGGGTAACTTTCCACAAGAGCAAATAATCTAGTCAATTGATTATTAACATCCGTATTCGTAGCTAATTTCTCCTCTTGATTTAAACTATTATAACTACTTCTTTGGGCAATAATTTCTTTTAAAGTACTAGATTCATAACTTGCATAACCTTTGACTGTTTCAATGACATTCGGAATTAAATCCCATCTTTTCTTAAGATAAACATCCATGGTTGCAAAAGCTTCATTTACTTCATTTTTTCTTCTTTTAAAAAGATTATATAAGTAACCAAAAGCTACTACCAATAAGATTATAATAATAATTAAATACTTCATATTTACCTCCATCTATTATAAATACCCTTTACTATTATAAGTATACAAAAAAAACTGTTTTATTTCAAACAAATTGCAATATAATAATTTTTATATTTTTTTACTTTAATATTATTAATTTTTAAAGTATCAACATTTCGAAGACCATAACCAATACCTTGACCAAGCATCTTAACATAACTTTCTTTTCTAACCCATATTCTTGTAAAATCCTGAGCATTCTTAATACTCTTTTTTTCTTCGGGAGTACATATTTTATCAATAACTCTTAATCGATAAGTTAAGTGTTGAATATCCACGCCAACTTCTCTATCACTAATACAAAGTACAGTCATTTTGTCCGAATGACTGACATTAAAAAAAATGGGATTATTTTTAAAATATGGTTTTCCATATTCATTATAAATAATCTCATCATTGAAATGATACTTTTTTAATATTTCTTTAGTACTTAATCCTTTACCAAAATATAATTTATACATGACTTTGAATATAATTAATAATATCTTCGACCGTCTGAAGATTCTTAATATCTTGATCAGGAATTTCAATTTGATATTTTTCTTCGATAGCTACGACTAAATCCACTAAGTCAAGTGACTCAACATCTAAGTCTGCTACTAAATTTGTTTTTTCATTAATCTTTTTCTTATCAATTCCTAATGTTTTAGAAATAATATTAATAATTTCGTTTTTCATTCTTATTTTTCCTTTCCTATTAAATCCCGAATAATCTTTTTACTACTATTTTTAGGAAACTCCTCGCTTCTTAATTCTACGTAAGCAATCTGACTATTCTTTGGTTTATCTTTATTATACTTATATATTAATTCATCAAAATATTCTTGGTCTCCAATAAAGTCTTCGTTTGGATATATTTGCGCAATAATCTTATTATCTTTTGGATAGACTACTACTTCACAAATGGCATCATCTTTTTTAAGAACATTTTCGATTAACTCAGGACTTATATTCTCACCGTTAGATAGAATAATTAAATTCTTTTTTCGACCCGTTATAAAGACAAAACCATCTTCATCAACGTATCCTAAGTCACCAGTATGAAAATAACCATCTTTAAGAACCGTACTATTACTTTTAGGATCTTTATAATAGCCTTTCATAACATTGTCACCTTTGACACATAATTCATCATCAATGACTTTAACTTCTACTCCTTTACAAGGTACACCTACACTACCATCTTTGTAATTATGAACCATATTGACAGATACTACTGGACCGCATTCCGTAATACCATAACCATTTAAAATATTTATTCCAATACTTCTAAACCACTTAATATACCTTTTATCTAAGTAGGCTCCACCACATATAATGGTATCAAGGTTACCACCAAATTCATGAAGAATTGATTTAAATAATTTACGCCTTTTATCAATTCCCATCTTCACTAGACTATTACTAAGTTTAATCGATAATTTGAGTAACATTTGGCGATGATGAGAACGAGCATTTTTCCATATTTGCTTATAAAAAGTCTCAATAAAAAGTGGTACAGCAAAAATAGTTTGAGGTTTATACTCTTTTAAATCCTTCATAATTGTTTTTAAACTATCATTAATTAAAACAGGCATTCCATAATTATAAGCCATTAATACCGCTGTAATTAAACCAAAAGCATGATGAAAAGGTAAAAAATCAACAACTGGGCCATATGGATCATAGCAAGAAGATGCACCGACAATATCTTTAGCCATATTCTTTTGTGATAAGACAACAGCTTTATTAGGTCCAGTAGTTCCAGATGTAAAGAAAATAGCCGCATCTTTATCATCATCCACAATCATCTCTTGCTCAGGCATTTTATTAGTTTTAGCTAAGTATTTATTTAATTCACCAATTTGATAAGTCTTCATAAATAAGATTTCTTTTATAAAAGAACAATACTTATTAGAAAAGCAAATAATCTTACAATCAGCTTGTCTTAATAATTTACTTACTTTATTCTTATCACTATCTTTATCAATTACTACACATACATTACCACTTAAGATTATCGCCCAAAAGAAAATAAGCCAATTATAACTATTTTCCCCAATTAAAGCAATATGTTTATCTTTATGATTCTTATGAAAATAAGAACTAAGTTTAATAATTTCATCATATACTTCCGCATATGTTTTATGAATAATTTCACCGTTTTCTCGAAAAGAAAAGGCGGTTTTATTAGGCATTTCCTCTTTCTTATTCTTAATTATATCGAAAAGATTATTAATATCTTTTATATCATAATATTCATGGTTATTCTTTGCTTTCATGTTCTTCACCATAACTTCTACTAGATATTATATCAAAATGAATATCTTTTTTGTAGGTAATTTTACTTTTTTATGGTAATATTATGATGTAAGGTGTGAAGTTAAGGATAATTTTTACCTGTTAATTATATTATTTTTTATTATATTTGACATATTATTTACACCTTGTTTTTTTAAAAGGAGATTATTAATGAATAAAAAAACAATACCTGTATTTTTCACAATTGATGAAAATTACGCCCCTTATTTTTCAGTGGCTTTAGCCTCTTTGATTGATTACAGTAACCCACAACACGATTATACTATTCATGTTGTTTATCAAAACATCACCGAAGACACGAAAAGTAAGTTATCATCTCTTGCTACAGACAATGTTCATATTGTCTTTACTGATATCGAAGAAAAAATTAAACCTATCGCTGAAAAACTTAATCATCAACGTTCTAAAACACACTTTCCTATTTCAGTTTACTTTCGTTTATTTTTACCATCCATGTTCCCAGAATATGATAAGGGTATCTATGTAGATAGTGATACAGCCTTTAATGCTGATATAGCTGAATTATATAACTTTGACCTTGAAGACAAACTACTTGGTGCCATTAAGGATATTTCTATTTCTAAAATTGCTCCCTTTATTGAGTATATTGAAAATGCTGTAGGTATTAATGGTAATCACTATGTTAATTCTGGTGTCCTATTAATGAACATGAAAAAACTAAGAGAGATTAATTTTGAAAATCATTTCGTTTATATTCTATCCAAATACGATTTTGAAATTGTAGCCCCAGACCAAGATTACATCAATGCTTTATGTAAAGATCAAATTAAATATTTACCACTCAATTGGAATGCAATGCCTATCGAAGGAGAAAAAGGTGTCGATAATCCTAAATTAATTCACTATAATCTTTTTCTAAAACCATGGCATTACAGTGGTATCGCCTATGAAGAATATTTTTGGAAATATGCTGATACTTCCCTATTTAAAGATAAAATATATGCCGAAAAAGAAGCTTTTACAGATCAAAGAAAAGAAAATGATCATACAACAATGCTGGCTATGTTAAAACAAGCTAAAGATATTCAACAAAATGAAGTAACCTTCAAAAAAGTCTTTGAAAGTGGAACAGAAAAGAGACTAGATATATGATAGTCGGTGGAAGCAAAGCCCCAGTCATTGAAAATATTAAAAAGAATCTAGAAAACAATGAACTGAATAAAAAAGTTGAGATTGATGACCCTAACCTTTCAGATGAAGAATTAGATTCTTTAGTCGATAATTTTTATAAAATAAGAGAAAACAAGATTCAATTTAATATTAAAAGCAAGGTAGCTAACAAAATTGTTAATGATTTAAACAAAAAGTTAAATGCTAATATGGAGATTACAGGATTAGAAAATATCAAAGATATTAAAACAGGCGCCATCATTACAAGCAATCATTTTAATCCTCTTGATAGTTTACCAATTCGTAAAATGGTTAAAGATGTTTTTAAAAAAGATTTATATACCGTAACCGATGCCGCTAACCTGGCTTTACCCGGTGATTTATCTTTAATTGTTAACTATTTAGACAATATCCCCCTTAAAAGGAGTCCTAATTTTATCATTAAAAACTTTTTACCCAATTTAAAAAAGGTCTTAAATAATCATAATTATGTGCTAATATACCCTGAAGAGGAGATGTGGTTTAATTATCGCAAACCGCGTCCATGTAAACGAGGGGCCTATCAATTTGCTGCTGAAGTTAATATACCAATCATCCCCTGCTTTACCGAGATAATTGATTTAGATAAAGATGATAACGAAGAATTTAAAGAAGTAAAATATGTAGTTCATATTTTAAAGCCAATTTATCCTAGTCAAGATTTAACGGTTAGAGAAAACAGTATTCAAATGGCTGATAATGACTACAAGCAAAAATGTGCGGCATATGAAAAAGCCTATCATAAAAAATTAAATTATGATTTTAGTTATGTAGATATTGCTGGATACAAAAAGCAAGACTAATTTAAATCATTTTAAAGGAAGTGAAATGTCACTTCCTTTTTATTTGTAAAAAAAATATTTACGCTTTCTAACTAATAATAACCATAGTTCTATTTTTCGCCTTCCTCAAGCATCTTAGTAATAAATAAGCCATAGCCTGTCAAAGGATTATCGACAATAACATGTGTTAATACACCAACGATAGCATCATCTTGAATAATTGGCGAACCACTCATTCCTTGAATAACTCCACCCGTAACACTAATTAAGTCTTCATCTATTATTTTAAAAGTAATATTCTTAGTCTGACTAGTCTTATTAATGCTGGTTATTTCAATCAAATAGTTAGCCACTAATTGATCACTTAAAACAGTTTTAATATAAGCTTGACCAAGCTTAACGTCATCACTAACACGAATAGGCACTTCGTTTGGTAAAAATTCATTATAATAACCAAAAATACCATATTTAGTATTCTTAAAGATATTACCATAAACATTATTTTCATTAAATTTAGCTACTTTACTTCCTGCTACACCAGGATAACTTTTTTCAATATTAGTAATCATGTTTTCAAAAATAATACCACTTTTAATTTCCACAATGCTATTGGTTTCACTTTCTATTATTTCATGACCAAGGGCACCAAAGATTTTAGTATTAGGATCTATATATGTAAGTGTGCCAATACCCTTGATAGCACTTTTAACATATAAACCCGTTTTATACTTTCCTTCACTTAAGATAAGAGGTAATTTAGTTTTCATGATTTTATTATTTCTTTTAAAGGTAAGATTAATACTTCGTTTATCATCTGATGATTCAATTACACTAGTCATTTCTTCGACACTATTTACATCGATATCATTTACTTTAATAATATAATCATTATTATGAATTTCTGGTTTACCACGATTATATTTACCATCTATTTTATAAAAACCCACAATCATAATGCCATCAGTATCTACTCTAACTCCTAAAGTATCGCCCCCAGGAATAACATAATCAGAATAAGCTAAAATATTAATAGGCATAAATAAAATAGTTAACAATATTAATACTTTTTTCATACTAATCACTTTAATATTATTAACTATTTATTTTTCTTTATATTAGAAATATTTGGTAATTATTCTTCGACTTTAAAATCTTTTATTTCGCCATTTTCCATTAATATCTTATTTACTTTATCCGTGGCATCTTTTAACTTTTCAGAACAAAATTTAGCTAAATTCATTGCCTCTGTATACTTTTTAATGGCTTCATCAAGTCCTTCTTCGCCACTTTCTAGTTCTTTAACAATACTCTCTAATTTCTCAAGAGCTCCTTCAAAAGTTTTTTCTTTACTTTCCATTTTTTACCTCCACTACTTTAGCTTTAATATTACCTTTATGTAGTCTAATATCTATTACATCATCTTTTTTAACATCTTTACTATTTTTTATTGTTTGTTCATCTTTACTAACAATCGAATATCCTTTTTCTAAAATACCTAAAGGATTTAATAATTTAATTGATTCAATTAATAAATCCAGTCTTTGTTTTTTTTGAACTGTTAACATCTCTGGATTTGTTAAAACATAACTAGACGTTACAACTTTATATTGATTAAGACGTTTATCTAATAAACTTTGCATGTTATTCTTTAATGAATCTAATAAACCATCTAATCTTTGTTCTTTAATCTCATACATACTCATCGGATTTTTTAAAATATAAGATCTTTTAAATCTTTCAAGCATGATGAATTTTTGATTAACCATGTTTTTAATATTCTTATTTAAACGAATAACATAATTATCAATTAATGTTTGGACATCAATTATCGTTGGAACAGCCATCTCAGCCGCACCGGTTGGTGTTGGTGCTCGAAGATCTGCTACAAAATCCGCGATAGTAAAATCAATTTCATGGCCTACAGCACTAATAATTGGGGTTTTGCAATCATATATAGCCCGAGCGACGACCTCTTCATTAAAGGCCCATAAATCTTCGATAGATCCTCCACCTCGACCAACAATTATTGTATCAACACCAAACTCATCTGCCGTTTTAATCTGTCTAACAATATTTTCTTTGGCACCTTCGCCTTGGACTAAAGATGGAAATAAAATAACTTCACAAATAGGATATCTTCGTTTAATTGTCGACATAATATCCTTAATCGCTGCTCCCGTCGAAGCGGTTATGACACCAATCTTATTTGGATATTTAGGAATAGGTTTTTTATGATCTAAGTCAAATAAGCCCTCTTTTTCTAACTTCTTTTTTAACTTTTCATATTCAATAAATAAACGACCTAAGCCATCCATTTCCATACTCTCAACATAGATTTGATAACTACCCGTCGTAGGATAACAAGAAATTCTTCCTTCGACTAAAACACTCATTCCATCTTCCGGAACAAAACTTAAATTACGTGCACTAGATTCAAACATTACGGCACTTAGTCGCGAATTATCATCTTTTAAAGTAAAATATAAATGTCCCCGGGTATGATTCTTAAAATTCGATATTTCGCCTTTTAAAAAGACTTTATTTAAAAAATAATCTTTATCTATTACCGATTTAATATAACTATTTATTTCACTAATTGTAATATATTCTTTTTCCATACTTCATCCTATTTTATATATCATTTATATCATTTTAAGACTAAACAGTCAACTAAGTTATACTTTTTCAAAAGAGCACCAATTGCTTCATAATTTTGGACATAAAGATTATAGTATTCCTTTTTATATGCCTTACTTATACCATATTCTTTTTCAACTTCACATAAAACATTCAAAAATACCTCTGGAGTTAATGTTTCATACATTTGAACTAATTCATTAATGCTATCTTCATCAGATACTTTGATAAATAAATCAATGTTTTTCATATTTTCTTCGATGGAACTAGAATCTAAACGATGTTGGTATTCTGCTTTGCCTTCATAAAATTCACAAGTTATATAATTATGATCTACTTCATCAAAAGAGAGTTCATTGTCAAAAATATAGAGATTTCGATCAAGACTATCATCCATAACAACTCCCCAATTACCACAATGGAAGTCACTATTAAGGACAAAGAAGCAAAATAAATAAGCTCTAATATATTGACGCATTAATTTAACAGAAAAATTAGGATAATAACTCTCAAAAAAATCCCATATATGATATAAATATATTTCTTCAAGTTCTAAACCAATATCAAAACCGGTAACAAAATCCCCTTTATTAGATAAATCCTCACTTAAATAATAATGAAATCCTTCATATTTCATATATTCGTAATGAGCACAATTAATATTAACTAATTTGGCAAGTCGCTCCACAATTAATTCTTTTTTGCGTGAGTACTTATCCATCTTACAATAATATCTTTTCCCATTTTTAACAATAAAACTATTATTATGTGGATTCATTATGCTTTAATTACTTTGTCTAAAACGGCATTAATCATCTTTCGAACGTTATCATCACTATACTTCTTAGATAATTCTATAGCTTCATTAATGATAACAACCTCTGGAGTATCAGTATATTTAAGCTCATATAAAGCCATTTCTAAAATGGCAGCCCCCGTCTTATCAAGCCTTTCTATTGTCCAATTATTCATATATTTATTAGCTAACTTATCTAATTCATCTTTATATGTGGTCACACCAAAAACGATATCTTTAACAAACTCATTATCGATATCTAAATTACTTTTAATAATCTTTTCAATATCATAATCCATTTTTTGTTCGCGACAGATATCTATTTGATATAAAATAATCATCGCTTTTTCTCTTAGTTCGCTTCGACTATGAACCATAAAAAATCACCTGCATAAATTATAACACGTATTAAGCTGATTAGTAAGAATAATTTACTTTTTTTCTAATATTCTACTTAAAGCATTAACACTATTACGATCTATTACATCTGACAAGCCTGTTTTTTGCAAAACATGATATAAATCCTCGAAAAAAGTATTACCCCTATCAATACCCATGGCATTCGGAGATTCAATTAAAATATCATCTTTAGTTAACTTTTTTACTTTCCTAATTAAATCACTGCTACATACTCTGCCATAACTGTTTTGCCAACCCAAACTTTGTACATCTAATGATTCATAAACCCGGAAGATAATCCGTCTTAAAAACTCAACATTACATAATGCTTTATATAAAGATACTTTATTAATTGTCTCATTACTATTTTTAAGATTAACATTAATATCTATTAGTTCATATGCCATTAGTGACATATCAAAAGCATTTATATCGACGATATAGCCTAGATTCTCTAAAGAATTAACCAAAGCAATAACTATTAGAGCCCGGTTTAAAACCTGACTCTTTGTCGTTACATATGAATAGCCTAAATCAATATTTATACGAATAAATTTTGGTTTCGAAACATTAGTAACAGTCCGATAACATAAGGGATCTCCTGCTGCATAAGATGGAATGTTTAAATAGCCTCCTCCTGGGGATTTCGTAGAAACATAATCCTGCATATCACTTAGTTGATGTTCATCTAAATCTTTACTTATCTTTAAAAAATAATCATATTCCTTTTTAGGTAGCTCAATTAAGTTTTTTAGAGCATCAGCATAGTTCTCTCCGGCAAAGTTACTATTATTTTCTAAACTGTGTAACGTTTCAAAAACAATTCGATTTAACCGTGGATTACTATTTAAATATAAATATAAATCATATATGCTGTTAAACCTTGCACAATAATGAAGATAATGGATAGAATCTAAGATAAGTTCTTCTGGTTCAAAAATATTATATGGATAATCAAGATAATTATGTGGATATTCCATCATCACACCTCTTTTTATCGAACTACTCGAAGCCTTTTCATATCTTCCATAGCATTTTGAGCCGTATAAACAAATGATTCAACTATTTGCCTTGTATTAAAGTCACTTAAAGGCTTATTATTGTAATTATTGGTATTCATTTCTACGATATGAAATCTATCTTTCATCTTTTTACACAAAAATGATAAATAGTCAGTTCCTTTAGTTTGGACAAATATACTATTCATCAATAAATATATATCCATAGATTGTTCACTAATGCATTCTACGATAGCAGCCGCGTCACCGGTTGTTACATTTCCTTCAACCGATTCCATCCCATTTGCCTTGGCATATTCACTACACATTTCTCTAAATAAATTAAAGAATTCATACCATGCAGCATTTTTTCCAAAAATCTTTTTCTCGACATCACTATCATATATTACTCTAATAGGAACAATTCTTTCTAAAAACGATTCATCCATTCTATTACGAGCTGTAAACTGTTGGTTCTTACCCTTACCAGATGTATTTCCTGCCGTTAGTATCCTAGCGTTAGGGTTAACTGGTACAAATCTTCTTTTAGCAAACTGAACGCGAACATCACGTTCTGGATGATTTATTTTACTAATTAAATCGGAAATATAAGTTCCCAAAACAACAAGATTATCAGGATTGCCATTATCTATTTCATCATAAAAAATGGTTTTGCCATAATATAAACTATAAAATAAAGCATTTTCATCAAAAATACCACGAACATCATTATATGATGTAATGGAATACTCATCAGTTATTTTACCACCACTAAGTAGCTCACTACCAACAACTTTGACTATTAAATCAGCCATCGTTGTTTTTCCTGATTGCGTTGGGCCATATAAATAAACAATTTTATTACCCATTAAATACCAAGGAAGAGCATCATATAAAGCCTGAGGAATTATATAACCTTGACATTCTAATTCAGTTATTTTATCCTCAATAGCCTTCATTCTCTTACTATACGGAGTACTACGATTAAAAGTAGGTAAAATCCCATCAGTCATAGTAAATTTTGGTACTAAAAAATCTTGATTTTCAGGAACAATTATTTCTTGAGGTTGGACAATTACTGGTGATGTTACTTCACCACTTGTTTGTGGCGAATTTGAACCTATTTTTAATAAAGCCTCCATTATATCCCGATTTTCTTCGGCATATTCGATAGATTTTTTTAAATCAGGATTATTACTAACATAATTCTTTAATTGTTCTAAGCTTTCATTTGTTTGAGCTTGAATACGCAACAAATCTTTGGCCGTTGTAACCGACAAGCTATTAGCAAAGCCTTTTATTTGTTCTAACTTATCTTTAGCATCAAGAAGCATTTGGTTAAAGACTTGGTCGCTATTTTCCTTCATTGTATCTTCAAGGCGTTGTAAGTAAACACTAAGTTCTTCTAACAAACTAGCTTTAGCAACAGATAAATCAGTTTGCATTTTTTTAATAGAATCATTAGCATATAGTTCTATATCATTTTTTCCTTGAGTAATACAATCGTTTAATTGTTTTATACCACTTTCGGCTAAATAATCAGCTTTTTTTAAATACTCATCAATTTTTTTACTTGCAATTTCAAGTTTTAATAATAAACCATTAATTTTTTCTAACTCTCTGTAAACAGTAGCTAAAGTTTTTTCGTCAATACCTGGATAAACACCATACCGCATCTTTATTTCTTTAACACGTGTATTTAAATAATCTTCATCATCTTCAATATTCGCATAATTATGTAAGTATGTAATAATTTCCCTTTTTAGTAACTTCTGGTCATCAATTTCTTTTCCTAAAGTTATAGAAAATAAAACAAATGCATCCATATTTGCTTGTAATATCGGATTATCTGCTATAATACTAGCAATTTGTAAATAATCTTGGGGGTCATCAAATAAAGCATATAATTCTTCATTAAAAGCATTACTACGGTAAACCTTAAAACCACAGTTTAATAAAATGTTTTTTATTTCTTCATATTTAGGAGTTTGCATTCCTTTTGGCAATACTTTTTTAACAATCGAACACATATTGTCTAAAACTGGAGCAATCTCTCCATAACTATTTGTATTAAAGGAAAGCAAATTGATAATAGCATGCCACAAAAAATCAGCATCATAAAAATCATTATCTCTTTGTCTATTTTTAATATCATTTAAATAAGCTATCACATACTTTTTATCATCAAATGATAAATCGCTTCTAATAACTATATTTATTAATTCTTTAAAATATTTTGGTCTATCCATTTCATTATAATTATCCATACCTATCACCTTTTTAATAACCTTTTAACATCATCTTTTATCAATAAATCTGCTGGCATAATAATGTCATCTTCACTACTTATAGATACAAGATTATCACTATTAATTCCTAATATGCCATTGTCGCTTTCAACTAAATGATAAAAATAACGACTATCTAAATTATTCTCATAATAACCACTACTACCTAACATATGATCAAAAGCCGTCTCAATTAGATAAATATTATCTTCATGGCTCAAAGGAATCCCTCGCACAGTTTTACCGATTTCATCCATAACTACATAAGTTGCATTAGTAGTCATACTCTTTATTCTTTGATAATAATGAGAAGCATATTCTCTAATCATAAATTCATTATCCCCCACTGATAAATATTTGTTATTAGCATTTACAATACTCTCATTATCACTAATTAAGCTCATTTGTCTACTAAAACCATAAAATGCATTCCAAGGCAACTTAAACCATATTAACTTACTAGTTTGATCAATATTAGCTAGATTTTCATAAGGATTATCGACCTTATCTAATAACATATTATAATAGGCAATAGACTCATTATTCTGATGTACATCATAAGTATTAACAACACCATTTTCATTCGACAAAGAATATTTATTTACACAGTATAGTTTTTCATCAAAGCTAGAAATCGACGTAGTAAGATTACTATTATTAAATCTAGTATGCAATACTAATGGTTTAAAATGATTATTCAAGCTTCTTATTTTAACTATTAGTTCTCGATTATCCATTCTTTCTATCTCTAAGTATAAAAAATCATCTAAACCATCAACCTTATAATCTAATGTATAATTTTTACGATAACCACGCAATTCATCACTACAAAATGAAATAGATATGTTATAAAGAGAAAGCAATTGTTTTAAATGATATTCAATTAACGGTAAATGCATTTTAAAAACATCTTTCAAAAATAATAAACTTTCTGAATAACCTTTTTTCCCATGATAAAAAGCATATGACTTATTAACCTTAGTTAAATCTCCTGACTCCAACAAAACTTTTGCATTATCATCTATTAAAATATGTGCATGTAAAGAAAATGGATCTAACTCATGGTCCATAACAATTCGATTTTTTTCTAAATTATAAACCGCAAATACTTTTTTTACAAAGACATCAAAATACTTATCTTTACTACATAGACTTAAAAATTTACCACCGTCATATCTTATTGAAAGACATGGAATGATTGTTATTCTTCTTTCTTGAGATACTGAAGATATCAAATCTGAGTAATAAATAGCTTCAATATCTTTTATCTTGTAGATATCGACAAGCATTTGTTCCATATTATTAATTAAATAACTATTGTCCATAAAATCCCCTGAGTAATTATGTATATCATGATATTCACGACTGTTGTTTATTATCACATAAAATTATCAGTAATTCAATACTATTACCTAATACAAAAAAGACAACTTAGATTCATACTAAATTGTCCAAATACTATTTATTCTTAATTACAAAATTATAAGCATCTTTGCACATATCTTCGATATCTTTTTCAGCTTTCCAACCTAGTTCTTCATATGCCTTGGATGCATCAGCATAACAAGAAGCTATATCCCCTGGTCTTCTTTCCACAATTTGGTATTTTACCTTTATATTATTTACTCTCTCAAATGTTTTGATTAAATCTAAAACGCTATAACCTTGACCAGTACCTAAATTATAAATACTTACTCCTGGCTTTGTCATGCCTTTTGCAAGAGCTTTAATATGGCCTTTTGCAAGGTCCACAACATGAATGTAGTCTCTTACCCCAGTTCCATCAGGAGTATCATAATCATCACCAAATACATTTAATATTGGTAATTCTCCAACAGCAACTTTGATAATATAAGGCATTAAATTATTAGGTATACCATTAGGATTTTCTCCAATTAAACCAGATGCATGAGCTCCGATAGGATTAAAATAACGAAGTAATACGACATGAAAATCTTTATCCGCTACACAAATATCACTTAATATTCTTTCAATAAAATATTTACTAGTCCCATAAGGATTAGTAGTTCCACCAACTTTTGCATTTTCTGTAATAGGTAGTTCTTCTGGATCACCATAAACCGTCGCACTACTACTAAAAACAATCTTTTTACAATTAAATTCGTTCATTACTTTAATCAAAGATAATGTACTACCCAAATTATTTTCATAATATTTAACTGGCATTTGTACTGACTCGCCTACAGCTTTTAAGCCTGCAAAATGTAAAACAGCCTCAATATCAGAATTCTCCTTAAAGATTTTTCTTAAGGCTTCTTCATCACAACAATCATCTTCGTAAAACTTTACTTTTTTATTAGCAATCGTTTCAATTTTATCAACGACTGATTTTTGACTATTAACTAAATTATCAATAATGACTACTTCATAACCCTCATTTAATAACTCAACACATGTATGACTACCTATATATCCTGTTCCACCTGTAACTAATACTTTCATTAAAACACCTACTCTCAAAAGAGATTATATAATAAACAAAGCATCTTGGCAATTCAATAGCATAAAAAAATCTAATTTTACTTAAAGCAAAATTAGATTCAAGATATTAAGATGCCTCAGGAGCGGCCAGCGAGCATGATGACTATCTCAACTAATCCTACGAATCACAATAGGCATGGCCAAGCGGATCGACTAAACAGTTCACGTCCTCAGAGTTATCGTAACAGTAGACATCGCCGAAGACGTCCAACTCACAGTAGAGGTCGCCTACAGAGCAGTGAGGGTACCAGCCGTCCGCGAAGCAATCATTATTGATATCGACGTTTATGCCTGCATCAATAAAGGCTTGGTACAATGCTTGTTTAACACTTGTTTGTTGTTCACTTGTAAAAACCGTATCTAAAGTATGGCCTTCAAGACCATATTGCGTATATGGTTGACTTAAACATATTTCGTGTCCTTGTATTGTTGCACATGCATAGTACTTACTACTATCTTGGCCAATGTAGACATTATGTCCTGTTGCTGTACCTGTACTTTGGACTGTTCCTCCTGTCGCTGGGTGTGTATAATTTGGTTCATTTTGATGAGTACTACTATTCATTGTTGCTAATGTCGTTGGAAACCAGTAACTTGTTGGACCAGATGTTTTCTCACATATAACATTATCGACATAAATCTTGCCTGGATATAACTTACCTTGATGAGCGGATTGAATTGCCTCTGTTTTATAAAAATGGATTGTAAAGGTCCATGTTTGAGTACTCATAACCCCAGACGCAGCATCAATAGACATGTCTGATGCTAAAACCGTTTTTAAATTCGAGTCATTATAATTATTTAATTGAACTTCATTAAATCTTTTGCCATCACTAGAAACGCCAGACACTGTAAACTCTTTTGTAGCACCGGTTGTCTTAGTATATTGATCAGCATCTGTATCCCATTCCCATACAATGTCATATGTACATGTCGTAC
>JAEEGL012642956.1_pt1 | contig 29765 bp, 20 predicted proteins | sample 9134231 | NCBI WGS metagenome assembly JAEEGL01 (sample SAMN16246548, study PRJNA631951) | gut metagenome | biome: gut microbiome; feature: rumen; material: fiber-attached | host: Bos | place: Iran: Karaj | collected 2018-10
TACATCTTTATAATTAGTTAAGTTCCAAGGAATTACGTCGCAGTAGGGATCAATAAAGAAGGTGTCAAAAGACATCTCACAGGGAAGAAGCCTCTTCTGACCGTAAATATAATTGATAAGTCCATGGTTGAAGTAGGCTCTAAACCACTTCTTAGGACTCTTGCTTTCAAGAAGCTCATTTATCAGTTTTTCAAAATTCTTTGCCACCATTGGACGGTCTTTTATAATATTCTTGGCTTCAACAAAATAAAAGCTGTTATGAAGTGAAGCTGTGGCAAATTCCATTCCCATCTTGTCAGACAGCTTGTAGAGAGGAACCAGGTCAGGTGCATTCTTATCCTGAACTGTCATGCCAAAGCCAACGTCATTCATACCCATCTCGCGGAGTTTTTTAAGAGTCTGGTATCCTCTCTGGAAACCATTCTCAAGACCTCTTATCTCATTATTGGTATCCTCCAGGCCCTCAATTGAGATACGAATGCCAACCTGAGGGAATTCTTTACAAAGATCTACAATCCTGTCTGTGAAGAAACCGTTTGTTGAAATAACGATACGATCCGACTTCTTATAAAGTTCACGAACGATGTCCTTAATATCAGTTCTGATGAAAGGCTCACCACCAGTAATATTTGTAAAATACATCTTGGGGAGTTTCTTAATAGTCTCAATTGAGATCTCCTCCTCAGGTTTGCTTGGAGCCTTATATCTGTTGCACATTGAACAACGTGCATTACATCTGTATGTCACTATTACGGTTCCATTAAGCTTCTTCTCTGCCATTTTTAATCTCCTTAAAAATCAACTTTCTGTTCATACATATATCAGCAACAACATGAATAATGGTCGCTATAATAATTGTAAGAATGATAACTAATGCAATAAACACACCCGATTCTACCCACGGAAGGAAGATCTCAAGCAGCTTGATTGCTATTCCGTGGCACAAAAATACTTCATAGGATATTCGGCCAATATACAGAATCACTCTATTCCCAATGCTAATCCTTGAAGTGAGTTCAAGGATCAGCAGCAATATCAAAAATCCCAAAACAATCTTCACTACATAGTTTCCAAAGAAATAAACCGGCTTAAGCTTAAGATATAAAACACCGAATAAAGCTGCTGTCAAACAAAGAATACACGACTTTATCTGCCACTTTCTTGTTGCAAACTGCAAGAACTTATCTTTATTGCCGGCTAATATAATTCCCCATATAAAACCATATATCTCCGTTGTCCAGGTAGTAAAACTAAGAAAATCGCCGAGAAAGAATATTACCATACTGAACAGCGTAAGTAAAATCGAAATAGCTATGTCTTTATAAGCTCCAAACAGGTTTAAACTGTACACAAGCCAAAAAATCAGATAGCAAAATAGCAGCCATAAAACCCAACCGCCCACCGAGTACAATACGTACCAACTTATCGTCTCTCTATTGCAGATCGTTATAAAAAAATAAACAGCCATTACGATAATATATGGGATGAGCAGTTTAGGTAATCTCTTTTTCCAAAAGCCCTGCATAGCCTGAGGCTTTTTCATAACACCAAGCTTTAATACATATCCCGATGTCATAAAAAAGAAGGTCACACCAATATAGCCAAAGCTGCTTATCATATCCTGAATCCTATTTTGATAGTCAGGAGAAATATGAACCAGGATTATTACCAGGCACCAAAAGCCTCTCATTGCTGTCGTGTTGAGTACACCAAAGAACTCATCATTGACTTCTTTTATTTCAGCTTTATATAACACTATAAAAGCCAGAAATATCAAAATGATAGTCATGCATACATAAGTAATCATTAAAAGCACCGCATTTATTTATAAATATTTATTATCTTTTCAAGATACTCATCTATGGTATCAAAGTTCAGTTCCCTGCATGCTTCATGCATTTCTTTCACCCCGATATCATCCTGCCAGAGCCTGTGGATCGCATCACAAAGGGCATCAACATCACCGGGATTAAACAAAAGACCTGTCTTTTCCACTTTAATAAGCTCAGGAATTCCGCCTATATCAGCTCCAATTACGGGGGTTCCGTAAAGTTGTGATTCCATAACCGAGAAAGGACAGTTCTCGTACCATTCCGACGGATACACAGAAAATCTTGCCTTTCTGATAAGATCAGACAACTCCTCTCCGCTCTTGAAACCAACATTCTTTATGTTTTCCACCCCATCAAGGCAATTCTCAAGCGGGCCTTTACCGGCAAATACGAAATTCACCTCAGGTAGTCTCCTTGCTGCCTCGATAAGAGTCATTACGCCCTTTTCCTGCGAATATCTTCCAAAATACAGAACGTAATCTTCCTTGTCCGCTTCAACCCATGGAATCTCATCTATAAAATTATGGATTGCCACAGTCTTTTTTGCAAAAAGAGGATTGCTGTCAAGCTTGGTCTTCATGAACTCACTGCAGCAGATAAAAGAATCTATGTATTTGTATGTTCCCTTAAGCTTCCAGAAGGTAGCTTCCATAGTGCCGATAAGGCTCTTGGCTGTACTTCCGTGTATGCACTTGCCCTTAGTGCAGTTCATAAAATTCCCTGTAAGACATTTCTCACAATTCTCATGGGTATTGGGATTGTTGCACATATGGTTCGGGCACACCAACTGGTAGTCATGAGCAGTAAAGACTATCCTGCACTTATTTCCTGCCTTATTTCTCCATTTGACAATCTCAAGAATAATGGATGGCGTCAGCTGATAATTGAAATTGTTCAAATGAACAACATCAGGCTTGAAGTCATCCAGTACCATCCTTATCTTTTGACGGGCCTCTTCGGAATAAATAGTCTTAAGAGGATATGTCATTTTTTCAATTTTTCCTGCATTATGAAAATCCATATCGGATGTATAGGCATTAACCCTGTTTCCTACACATCTTCCCTTATGTTCCATTCCAAAGTACTGAACTTCATGGCCTTTAGCCATCAGTGCTTCACCAAGTTTAAAGATATAAGTTTCTGATCCTCCATTGGGATAAAGAAACTTATTTACCATTAGAACCTTCATTTCATACTCCGTTTTCTTTTTATAACAAATGCAGCAAAAGCCGCACCAAGCAAGCTTCCAAATGTATTTGTCAAAAGATCTGTAACCTCAAACATGCCTCTGCCGGTTATGAGCTGCGTAATCTCAATCATCAAACTGACCATTCCACCAATTAACGTAGTCACGATAATTCCTTTGACTATTTCCATATTTCTGAAGTTAAAATATAAAAAAATCCCAAACGGAATGAACAGTAAGATATTGAGGACGCTAAATGAAGCCGCCCATAAGGAAGGATTTCCAGTAAAAAGGCCGAACCCTAATTGAATCTCTGGTTTAAATATTACATCTCTTGATCCAATCTGACGTCTGAAAATGGTAAGCATCAGCAGTATGTCCATATAAACAAGGAAAGCATAAAGAAACAGACAATTCTTAAAACTTAGGGTTTTCTTTTCCCTCAAAAGAAACCGTCCTCCAAAAACAATAACAGCTTCAAGCAACAGAAAAACAGCCAAAAGCTTATAATTTATTCCCTCAGTTTCTTGCCGCAATACCGCTATTATAAGCTCAAAGTTTCCACTTTCCATAGTACAGTTAGATTCTGTCAATTCTTTCAACATTAATGATCGCATCAATATAAAGCCTTACACTGGCACTTGTGACTTCATTCCAGTTAAATCTGTTGTAACAGTAATTCATGATCTCATAATCAGCATGAAACAGCTCAGGCTTTTTTATCGCCCTTTTTAACATCCTTTCGAGATCTTTCACATTCGCCTTCTTGAAGTACAATGCATAGTCATTGCATGCTTCCTTATTTTCAGGGATATCGCTGACAAGACATCTTCGTCCAAAACTCATCGCTTCCAGAAGACTTATGGGCATACCCTCCACATCACTTGGGAGTACATACATATATGTATTACTGTAAAGTTCCGAAAAAAGATTTCCCTGGACAAATCCGGTGAGGACCACTCTGCTGTCATTTTTGGCCATTTGAATGATCTGTGTCTCGTACTCATCGGTATGGCTCTTTCCACCGGCAATTACCAGCTTCATATCAGTTTTGATCCTGGAAAAAGCTTCCAGAAGATATGTGATTCCCTTTTCAGGTACAATCCTTCCAAGAAACAGAATGTATTTGTCCCTGTCAAGACCAAATCTTGTTTTAATGATGTCCGGTTCACGAAACTCAGTTCTTGTCACACCATTAGGAATATAAATTGTTTCCCTGTTGTATGTGTCCTTGAAGTATTGCTGTACATTAAGGGATAGAACAATAACTTCGTCTGCATATTTTGCAGCCACTTTCTCTCCCAGCTTTAATATAAACGAAGCAAAACCACCCCACTTTGCTCTCTGCCAGTCAAGTCCGTGAATTGTGGCAATTGTCCTTATTCCGAAGAAGTGTGGAATCAAAAGCATCAGACACGGACCTTCTGCATGGTAATGGATTACGTCATAATTGCCAAATAATGCCAGTATAGTAGCCAAAAAGGAATACACGATTGCATTCAATGCTCTGTTTTCAGGTGTAGGAACATGAACTATCCTGATTCCCTTGTAGTTCTTAAGCTTATGTACCTCTGTGTCCTCATCTTTTCCGGACACATGATGACCCATGCGATTATATACAGTGACCGAATGCCCCATCTGGACAAGGCGAGTAGATAGTTCTTCTACAACTATCTCTATGCCTCCCTCTCTGGACGGTATTCTTTTATGTCCAATCATTGCAATCTTCATTAACGTATGTCCTTAATCAACCGGTTAAATCTACCCGCGTCACAACTGCTGTCATTATTGCCAAATAAGACCTCGCCCCACTTACGGAGACAGGTCTTAGTGAATAAATCAATTGTTATTGACAAACAATCAGTACGAATTTCTATGCACAAAAACTTCTATAACTGTCTTGAGGATTATTTTGATATCCAGCCAGATACTCCATTCATCGATATATTTTTTGTCAAGCTCCACTACCTCATTAAAATCGGTAACAGAACTTCTTCCACTCACCTGCCACATTCCTGTAATGCCGGGCTTAATACTGATTCTCCTCCACTGGGATGGCGTGTATTTCTCAACCTCATCCCTTGTGGGAGGTCTTGTCCCAACCACTGACATGGAACCGGCAAAGACATTAAAGAACTGTGGCAGTTCATCAATACTCGTCCTGCGAATAAACTTGCCGACTCTGGTGATTCTAGGATCATCCTTAATCTTGAACATCATTCCGTCCTCAATCTCATTAAACTCCTCGAGTTGAGATCTCATCACCTCAGCATCCTCATGCATGCTACGGAATTTCCAGATTTTGAAATGTCTTCCGTTCTTGCCAACCCTTACCTGCTTGAAGAATACAGGTCCCCGAGAATCTATCTTAATGGCGATAGCTGTCAGGATCATTATGGGTGATGTGACAATGATTGCTGTCAAAGAAAAGAATATATCAAACAATCTCTTGATCATTCTCTCAAAGCTGTTCATAGTCACAGTATGGAAGGTATATACCGGATATGTTCCAATACTTGATATGTACGAAAAAGCCTTCCTTCTCTTGAATGTATCAATGACAATTCTGCAGGTAACACCCATCTCAATACACAGGTCCACGTATTTCTGCAGAAAATCCATGTCCATATCCCTCTTTTGAAGAATAGTTACCTGATCGATATTGTATTTCCTCAATATATGTTCAAGGTCTGACAACTTACCTATATACTCTATTGACTTATCATCATCATCGTAGCTGACATAACCTATCTCATTGATCAAAAGAGCGGTTTTTGCCAAAAAATACCTGAACTTATTGAATGAGTCCTTACTTCCCACATACAGTACTCTGGGAATATGCTTCCTCATAACAATCCTGTCTATTATCTTCTGGAAAAACAGGATCTGAAAAAGCAACATTGCATAAGTAATTACAATCAATCCCAACAGATACTCTTTCTGGAATGTGATATTTGCCACAAAAAAGAAGAGTATTGCTCCACAGAGAACAGACACCGCAAAAGAAAAAGACTCTCTTCTTGCAATCCTGTCCATATAAAAGAATATCGTATTATTATAAATGTATAGAGCCCTGTTGCACAGAAGGAAAATTAAAATGCAGATTAAATAGACGGGAACGAAAGATCGCCATTCAGTTTCCGTGAAGATATCTTTACCCCAGACAAAAAAAGCAATCGCAAAAGATACTATATGCACAAATATGTCTAAAACCACATGGATAATATCAAAAGTTGCTCCGGAATTCGAGCGGTTCATAAACTTTATACTCCAAATCAATAGCTATCTAAATTAGTCGCATCCATAACATCCCCCACTAAAAATCCCCATTTTCTTCAATCCGACGAATTATAACATAAATTTTATATTATTGTAATACTTTTTTCATAAATATTTATTACATTTTTCGTGAATATTCCGACAATTTTCTTTCATATTATCAACAATCTTTTTTGTTAATCAAATTAAATGTAACTTGAAGCAAAGTAAGAGCTGCCACATCCGCAGCAGCTCACGTCAAAACTCTTATGAATATCTTACATCCTCTCCGGTGAATCAAATCCCAAAAGACCAATTCCCGTCTCCAGAACCTTGAGTGTAATACCTAGCAGTGCAATATAGCTCTCCTTTTTATACTGGTCCTCTTCTGCCAGAATCCTGGTGCCGTGGTAGAAGCTGTTGAAGGCGTTGCTGAGGTCGTAGATATAACCGCAGATCCTGTTGGGTGCCAGGTCTCTTGCAGCGCTCTCTACAGCATCGGCAAACTTCGTCAGCGCGATCATCAGGTCCTTCATGGCCGGGCTGTCGGGATTGCCAAGCTTGGCTCCTTTGACGTCGCCGCCCTCGGTCTCATACTTTTTGAGGATGGACTTGATACGAACGATGGTGTAAAGGATGTATGGGCCTGTATCTCCCTCAAAGGAAGTGAATTTGTCGATATCGAAGATGTAATCCTTTGAAGGCTGGTTGGACAGATCACCATACTTCAGAGCAGAAAGGGCAATCTTGGAAGCAGTGCTCCTTGCCTCATCCTCAGGCATGTCGGGATTGCTCTGCTTAACCCTGTCGTACATCTTGTCCTTAATCTCCTGAACAAGGCTCTCCAGGTGCATAACTCCGCCGTCCCTGGTCTTGAAGGGCTTGCCGTCGGCGCCGTTCATGGTTCCGTTTCCGACAAAGCGAAGATCTGTTTCAGGAAGAACAAGTTTGGTCTTGCGTGAAGCCCTGAAGACCTGCTCAAAGTGAAGTGCTTGTCTCTTGTCAGTGAAATAGTATATTGCATCAGGACGATACTCTTTCATACGCTCCTGAATTGTGGCAAGATCTGTTGTTGCATAAAGAGCTGCTCCGTCGGATTTAAGGATCATGCATGGAGGCATCTCTTTTGAATCAGTCTCTTCTGCCACGTCAACAACCAGAGCTCCTTGGCTCTCGTGAGCATATCCGTGAGCTTTCATATACTCAACCATCTGAGGAATAACGTCATGTACATCGGACTCACCCTTCCAGAGATCGAAGTGAACGTCAAGGCTGTCATAGTTCTTTTTCAGATCAGGTAACGATACGTTCATTATGTGGTGCCAGATTGCTCTGTATGCCTTGTCGCCGTCCTGCATGCGCTTTGTGGCCTCCATGGCCTCAGCCTTGTACTCCTCATCTTCCTTGGACTTGGCACTGGCCACAGGATAAATCTCAGACAGCTCCTGAATTGTAAAAGGTGCCTCTTTTGGATAAGGACCTGTGTGATCGGGATCAAAGTATGGAAGCTCAGGATGGCGGCACTTGAGCTCAGTGATTATGAGTCCCATCTGCAGTCCCCAGTCACCCATGTGGATGTCACCGATAACCTTGTTGCCGGCGTATTTGAGAATCCTCTTAACAGCCTCGCCGATTATAGCGGGACGAAGGTGTCCTACATGAAGAGGCTTGGCAACGTTGGCTCCGCCATAGTCCAGAATGATGGTGGGCTCGTGTCCGGGAAGATTTACGCCCAGATGCTTCTCATGGAGCATTCTCACGATATAGCCCCTTACGAAATCTCCGCTTACAGTTATATTCAGGAATCCGGGCTTAACGGATTCCACTTTCTCAAACATCTCATTGCCCTGAAGCTTTTCAGCGACATCATCAGCTATCATGAAAGGCGCCTTGCCATATTTCTTGGCTCCTGCCATGGCTCCGTTGCACTGGTATTCGCAAAGGTCAGGCCTGTTTGAAACAGTAACCCTTCCAAGCTCACGCTCGTACCCTGCTGCCTCGAAGGCATCACCAACTTCCTTAGATATAAGTTCAAGTACTTTTTCCAAAATAACTACCTCTTTCTATAATAATAATCAGCATCATATGATAACACAGAATACTCCGCATTGAACACACTTGCAAGACTTTATTAAATCCCGCCTTATGAAGAAGCCTCCCTTTCGGCCTTGGAAAAACTGCAGCCACAGTAGTCCTGCCTGTACAAACCAAACTTCTTTGACAGCTCAATCGACCTCTTGTAGCCCTCTTTCTTTTTAAAGTCTGATGGCAAAAAAGCTATTCCCTTCGCCTTAGCAGCCTGCTCCCCAACCTCGTTGAGGACATCTGCATTCTTCAAAGGACTAATGGTCAGGGTCGTGGTCAACAGATCAAATCCCTCTTTTACCGCAATTTCAGCAGTTTCATTCAGTCGAAGTTCAAAGCACTTCCTGCATCTGTCTCCGCCTTCCCTGCAGTCCTCATAGCCCTTAACCGCGTCATAGAATACCTTCGGGTCGTAATCGCCCTCAATGATCCCAATCTTTCCGGCTCTTTCACTTGAATTCATTTCAGGAAAAGACTGCTCGTCCACCTGAAGGTTCAGCTCAGAAATAAGCCTTTTCTCCTCTTCCACTCTCTTTCTGTACTCAGCGTCGGCTGTGATGTTTGGATTATAAAAAAACACTGTCACATCAAAAAACTCACGCAAATACTCAAGGCAGTAGGAGGAACATGGCGCACAGCATGCATGCAACAGCAGTTTTGGCCGCTTCCCCTCTCTGAGGTTTTCTTCTATTATCTTATCAAGCTCTTTTGCATAATTTCTCTTGTTCATATCAGATTCCGAGACCTGTGATGATTTCTTTTACTATATCCGAAGGATCTTTGCCGTCTGTCTCGATAACCAGGTCAGCTGCATCCTCATAAATGTCGCTCCTCTTTTCCAGAAGCTCTTTGATCCTGGCAAGCGGATCCTCACACTTAAGCAATGGCCTGGAATCATCGTCTTTTACTCTCTCGTAGACGGTCTCTGGACTGGCTTTAAGATACACGACCTTGCCGGCGTTCTCCAAAAGTCTTCTGTTCTCTTCCCTGATTACAGTTCCACCGCCCAAGGAGATTACCATTTCCCTGTAGTGGTCCCTTACAATTGTACCAAGGAGCTCAGTCTCCATATCTCTGAAGGCTTCTTCGCCGTCCTGTTCAAAAATACTGCTGATGGTCCGCCCTTCCGCCTCCTCTATGGCGCTGTCAGTATCAAGAAGCTCCAGGTCCAGCTCATCTGACAAAAGCTCTGAGATCAGAGTCTTGCCGCTGCCCATAAAGCCCTCAAGGATGATGTTCCTTGCTCCGGACACTTCCATAACCAGAGACTTGTAAACTCTGTCTGAAAGTTCCTTTGAAATCTTGATCTCTCTATCAGCATTCCAGAACTCAAAGGCGTCTATTCCCTGGTAAAGCAACATCTTAAGCCCGGAGAAAGTTTTGGCCCCGGCAGCTTTTGCCATTTTCAGGAACTTAGTTTCAAGGGGCTTATAAACAACGTCCAGGGCAGCACTCACATGTCTGTAGAACTCTTCATCCTCGATAACTGCACTGTTCACATCAGGGAAAAGACCTACCGATGTACACTGGATTGCAAAGAAGCTCTTTTCCTTAAGAAGAACCTCATGGTATCTCTCCATATCCATGGGGATCACCCTGTCATCATCAATCTCGTCAGCTATGGCCTCAGCCTTCTCCAGAGTTCTATTGAGTATGTATACCTTACCTGCTCCCTTATTAATACATAAATGAGCAGTTGGTCTTGCTACTCCTCCTGCTCCAAGGATAACCACTGTTTCACCCTCCAGATCAATACCCTCTTCAAGCATTGCCCTGTAAAGACCGGTCATATCGGTGTTGTATCCCCTGTATCCCTTAAGCACATCATCTCTTACAAGAGTATTAACAGCACCTATGGACTCTGCAAGTGGATCGATATATTTGAGGTACTGCATAACGTCGCTCTTATAAGGAACCGTCACATTGAGGCCTCTTATCCCCAATTCGTAAGCACCTCTGACTGCGTTTTTAAGCCCCTCTTCCTGAACCTCAAAAGGTACATATACAAGGTTCGTCTGAGTCTCTTCCGCAAGAGTGTTGTGAATAAGTGGCGACATTGTGTGCCTAACGGGATTTCCTATTAGACCACACACCAAAGTATTTCCATCAGTGAAATTCGTCATAGTTGCTCCTTCTAAAACAAGCCATGGACAAGTCACGGGGACGGTTCTTTTGACTGCAAGTCGCGGGGACAGTTCTCTTTGACACGTCCAATAATATCCCTCTCAGACTTGTTTGCGATTCCTCATTCTTAATCTCACCACGATATCCATAACCACAGCAAAGATCACAAGGCAGATTGCCAACATCTGCGATACAGGAAGGTGCGTGGTGTGCATCTTGAGCTGATCTGTACGAAGTCCCTCGATCCATGCTCTGCCAAGACCGTAGCCTCCGAGGTAAAAGAGGATCAGCTCACCATTGAATTTCTTATGGTGAAGGTAAAGAAGCATCAGTATCAGCACACCCAGGTTCCAAAGGCTCTCATACAAAAATGTCGGGCTCACCTGAACATAATTTGTTGCGCTGGTCATATGCTCCTTCATGAGCTCTGTTATTTCATTGCTCCTTATCATCTCAACAGGAAGTCTCATGGCAAAAAAGTTGTCCGTATATTCTCCGAAAGCTTCCCTGTTGGTGAAATTGCCCCATCTTCCGATTATCTGACCAAGTAAAAGTCCATACATTATGGTGTCACCAAAGAGAAGAAAGCTCTTCTTTTTGATTCTGGTGTAAATAAATATTGTCAGGAAACCAGCCATTACACCGCCGTATATGGCAAGGCCTCCGTTCCTAATATTAAATATGCTTATGGGATTATCCTTGTAATAATCCCAGGCGAAGAACACATAGTAGGCTCTTGCGCCAAGTATTGAAAAAATTATTATATAGATTGCAATGTCCCAGTAATCTTCAGGGTTCTGGTCTGTCTTTTTCGCAATAAAAGCTATGAAAAACAGAGCCAACAGAAATCCCAGGCCGATTATCACGCCGTACATGGCGATAGAAAAACCAAAGATTGTAAAATTCTTGGGCACATTCTTCAGATAGACACCCATATGTGGAAAGGCGATGTCCATCTTCCCCATTATATCTGGCATTTTATTCCTCCGGTAAATTTTTCTCCAACATCATATGCTCGGAATCAAGAGATGCTTGGTAGTATCACACGTTGAATCTGAACAGAATTACATCTCCGTCCTGGACAACGTACTCTTTTCCTTCCATTCGTACCAGTCCCTTTTCCTTGGCTGCTGCCATTGAACCTTCTCTTAAGAGGTCCTCGTAGTTAATGACCTCTGCCTTGATGAAGCCTCTCTCGAAATCTGTGTGAATCTTGCCTGCTGCCTGAGGTGCCTTGGTACCGATCTTAATGGTCCAGGCTCTGGTCTCATCCTCACCGGAAGTAAGGAAACTCATGAGTCCCAGGGTCTTGTAGCTTGCTGCGATAAGCTTATCAAGTCCGGATTCGGTAAGTCCCAGACTCTCCAGGAACTCAGCTTTCTCATCATCGTCCAACTCAGAAATCTCAGCCTCGATCTGTGCGCTGATCACAAAGACCTCACTGTCTGACTTCGCAGCCAGCTCACGTACAGCCTTGACATATTCGTTGGAAGCGCCATCATCTGCCAGATCATCGTCCTTGACATTAGCAGCATAGATAACCGGCTTCCAGGTCAGAAGGTCGTACCCGTTCATCAGGGCCATCTCATCATCATCGGTAATTTCCAACTCCTTGGCCATCTTTCCAGCCTCAAGGATGTCTTTTATCTTATTTAAAAGATCCAGTTCCTTGGCTGCAGTCTTGTCCATTCTGGCAGTCTTGGCCACCTTGGCGATCCTCCTCTCGAGAACCTCAAGGTCAGCAAACACCAGCTCAAGATTGATGGTCTCAATATCCCTTGCAGGATCAACCTTGCCATCTACATGAACTACGTTGTCATCGTCGAAACATCTGACAACATGGACAATTGCGTCTGTCTCACGAATGTTGGCCAAAAACTGGTTACCCAGGCCCTCACCCTTGGAGGCTCCCTTAACAAGACCTGCGATATCAACGAACTCTATTGTGGCAGGTGTCACCTTCTTTGAATGATACAGATCACCCAAAAGTTTAAGTCTCTTATCCGGAACAGGAACCACTCCCACATTGGGATCTATTGTCGCGAAGGGGTAGTTTGCTGCCAGCGCCCCTGCATTTGTCAGCGAGTTAAAAAGTGTACTTTTTCCTACATTAGGAAGACCGATAATTCCGAGCTTCATGTCATTTTATCTCCTTTAAAACCATTATTATTGCACAATAAAAAAGCCTAGACAGGCACAATGTAGTGTACCACATCCCAGGCTTTTATACAAATATAATGCGCATATAAACCCACATCAGTTACTCGATATATGTACATCAAGCTGCTCATAAGGAATTGTTATTCCTTCTTTTGCAAATTGCAGACGTATGCTACGGTTTAGATCCCATTTAACCTGCAGATAATCCTTTCTTTCTACCACGCATCTCAAACCAAGAACGACGCTGTGCGCCCCAAGCTCATGGACAAAAAAGGCTTGTTTCTCTTCTCTTATCCTCTTATCTGCCTTCACAATATTTTTTATAACTTCAAGAGCGTGGTCTATATCATCGTCATAACCAATCCCCACATGAATCTCAAGACGCCTGCTCCTTTCTGCCATCTGATTTACTATTGTGTGATTTGTAAGAGCAGAATTGGGAACCCGTACTTTCTGATTATAGACGTCAATTATCGTAGTGTAATATACGTGGATATGATCTACGGTTCCCTCTATTCCTTTCCCTGAATCTACTATAATATAGTCTCCTTCCTTAAAAGGCTTTAGAAAAATAAGGAGCAGTCCGCCTGCGAAGTTGCTCATGGCACCCTGCAGCGCCAGTGAGATACCAAGTCCAATGGCAGCGATTGTTGCTGCAATCGACGCCGACTTAAGCATGTCGAGACTTAAAAGGATCCTGATAATGATATAGAGCAGCAGTCCATTCTCAATAAGCCACGATAGTATTGCCGTCATTGATCTTGGAACATTTCGCTTATTCAGCCTGTTTTCAATAAAACCGATAACTTTCTTTATAACCTTGCGTAAGATCAAATAGAGAATTATCAGGAGTACTGCCTTAATCAGCCATATGCCTGCAGATATGATGAGCTTCTCCAGACTGTCTTTAAGTTGAACCAGATACTGTCCTGTCTCTTCAATTGTCGTTGAAGGATCCTGTACAGCCAGATCTGTAAGCTTATCTAAATCATCAATATTCATAATATATTGTCACGTCTCCTTCTTGAATTACTATTATTCAATAATACATACATTTCACATTTAAACCAATCCTAAATTTTGCAAAACGATATCTTAATTTAAAATCTATGTAGCACACTCAGAGTGTCATTCAGATTTCATATAAAAATAAGGAATATCAACATATTATGAGGCATTTCTAACAAAAATAACCTTTTTTCTGCCATGACTGTACTTTGTATCGTATAATATGTATGTAGTTGAAAAAAAGTGTTCACATTTGAGGAGGAAATGAAACTATGGATGATTTAATGGTAGTACTTGGTTCTTTTTTTGTGGTAATCTTTATTGTTCTGGTCGCTTTATATCTGCTTGATGCAATTGCAACATTTAAGTATCTTAAGGTTCGCGGATATGAAAATGCATGGATGGCATTTATACCGATCCTCAACACCTATGCCAGTGTTGATTCAACCTATGGCAACGTTGATACTATCAAGGTTTTGGGAATTCAGCTTCCCGCCATCGTTGTAAAGCTCTATCCGCTGGTAATCAGCGTTGTATCAGGTGTTTGCACAAGGATTCCTAAGGTAGGCGGTGCGCTGACAACAATCCTTTCAGTTATCAGCATTGTACTTGCAGTTGTAGTCTTCATCGATATGATGGAGAGGATCAATACAGAAGTTTCTGTTGGATTCGCAGTTCTGGCAAACATCATTGCCATCATTGCTCCCATCAAGATTCTTACCAGCTGCAGCAGCCTTCAGCCCGGACAGTTCGATTACAAGACAGACATGAGAGTTCTCAAGTCTCAGATGGATTCAGCTCAATAAGTAAAAAGACTCCCCGATCACTCCAATGTGGTCGGGGATTTTTCATGTCCAGATATTTATTTACACTTCATCTACATTCTCATGGCAACTTCGTAGGCTCTCCAGATTACAGTGCGAATATTGCCTATCTTCCAACAGTCACCTATATAATCCATATTGCTGGTCCTGTCGTTCTCATTGGTTACGGGATCTGAGACATAACCTGCTGCACTTACCACAAGATCGCAATCCATTACAATCTCTTCTCCCTTGTTGTCGATGCAGACAATACTGTCGTCCCGAACCTCCTTTAGCCTCGTATTCAGGCATACAGGGATATTGTTGTGTTCGAAGTATTCACGCAAATATGAGCTGTTTGCAAGACATACTCCCTTTTGTGAAACAAGATCGTCTTTCATCTCGATGATCATGGGATGTCTGCCCTCCAATGCAAGTTCGTACGCAATCTCACATCCGGTGAGTCCGCCGCCGATGACTGCAATCTTATCACCTTTTGGTTTCTCCCTTAGGAATTCACAGGCTTCATACATCTTCTCATGCCCCACAACTCCTGTAAGGACGATGGGCTTCGATCCTGTAGCAATGATGATATCACTGTGCCTGCCAAACTTCCTGGGATCAGTGATCTTGGTTCCAAAATGAATCTCGATTCCCAGATCATTCATCTGTTTCCTGTACCATTCGAGAAGGTCTCTTAGCTTGTCCTTGTATGACTCGGAGCTGGCAGCGATAAAGGTACCTCCCAGCACATTTGATTTCTCGTAAATAACGGGATTGTGTCCCCTTAATTTAAGGACCCTTGCCGCCTCCATTCCGGCAATACCACCACCGATAATGTGTATGGTCTTGGGGTGCTTGGCCTGTTTTATGTAATGCTTGTCAGTCTGCATTGTCTCGGCATTAACAGCGCAGCGAGCCAGGTGAAGCGAATCCTGAAGATCCTGATCATTGGGAACGCCTTTGTAATGGCACATGTTAAAGCATCCATTATGGCAGCATATACATGGCCTTATATCCTCTTGTCGCCCTTCCATTAGCTTGGTCACCCACTCCGGATCAGCCAGGAAAGGCCTTGCGAATCCTGCGCCGTCCAGCTTGCCATCACTTATGGCATCTGCTGCGACTTCAGGTTCGAGTCTTCCCGCACAGACCAGCGGAATATCCACATACTGCTTGAGGTTCTCAACATCCTCAAGATTGCAGTTGTAAGGCATATAGATTGGCGGATGCGCCCAATACCAGGCATCATAGGTTCCGTTGTCGCAGTTTAGCATGTCGTATCCCGCATCCTGCAGATATTTGGCTGCTCTTTTGGATTCCTCAAAGTCTCTGCCAACCTCAGTGTATTCTTCTCCGGGAAGGGCTCCCTGCCTCATTCCCCTGGTTTTGGAGATGACACTATAGCGCAGAGAAACCGGAAAGTCTTTTCCACATTCCTTTTTTATCTCCTGGACTATCTCCACTGCAAAGCGGTATCTGTTTTCAAATGATCCCCCGTATTCATCAGTTCTTTTATTGACATAAGGAAGTGTGAACTGGTCAAGCAGATAACCCTCGTGTACAGCGTGTACCTCAACTCCATCTACGCCTGCTTCCTGAAGGAGCTTAGCTGTCTTGCCAAAAGCTGTCACAAACTCTTTTATCTCTTCCTTAGACATCTCCCTTGATGGAACCTTGTCAGACCATCTGTTGGGAGCAGGGCTGGCAGTGGCCGTGATCTTGTCAAGGTCCATGAAAGGCTTTGACAGTACCCTTAATGCCGGATTCGTGTAGAGGTCTTCCATCATCTTACTTATGGTAAAAGACCTGCCGAAGCCTGCAGTCAACTGAACAAAGAGTTTTGCACCAGTCTTATGAAACTCTGGCATCCATTCCTTTAACTCCTGATACATCTTCTTATTGGTATGCAGCCACTGACCAAACATCGGATTGTAAACCGGCTGGCATCCCGGCAGTACCAGGCCCGCATTGTTCCTTGCAACCTGCAGGATAAACTCTGCCCCAGCCTTATCAAAGTGGTTCTTCTCCATCCATCCCAAAAGGTTGGTCCCACCCATAGAGGTCATGACTATCCTGTTCTTAATCTCTAAATTATTTATTTTCCATGGTGTAAAAAGTGGCTCAAGCCTCTTCTCCATTTTGAAAACATTCTCCCTTGTTTTTTTATAAGACTATTATACAAAGTATTCTCTTATGCTGCCAAGATTCCTTGTGGCAACTTCCCTTCCAAGCCGGTATACACGTTCTATCTCGGATGGGTCATTCTCGATGGGATTAATGTTAAGCGGTGCATCAGGTCTGATGACCAGCACATCACCGCTCTTTTCCCTGTTTCTTATGTAGTATTTCTCCTCATTGTACATGAGGTGACGAAGCTCCATGCTCTTAATCAGGTTGGGATAATTTCTGTACATAACCTTTGCTGCCTGCACAGATTTCAGAGGTTTCTTTACATAATCCCCAGGCTGTGTCTCGATGACAAGGATCCTGTCATATCCCTGATTCTCCATAAACTTAAGCGGTATCGAATCAGATATTCCTCCGTCAAGGTAGGATCCGCCCTCAATACGGACAGGCTTTGAAACCAATGGCATTGATGCAGAGGCCTGAATCCATATAAGATCATCCCTGATCTCTCCGGTACATCTGTGATATACAGCACCTCCGGTGTTCATATCCGTAGCGACACAGTAAAACTCCATGGGATTGTTTTTAAATGCCACAGTGTCCCATTTATCAAGTTCCAGTGGCAGGGTATCGTAACAAAACTTAACGTTGTAAATATCCCCGGTGGTAATAAGTGACCTGATGCTGTGATATCTCTTGTCAGTGCAGTATTTTTTGTTGTAGCGGTATGCCCTTCCAACCTGGCCTGATTTGATATTGCATCCAAAGGTTGCTCCCGCCGATACGCCAACTGCTCCATCAAAAGAGATATCGTTCTCCATAAAGACGTCAAGAACCCCGCAGGTAAACATTCCCCGCATGGCTCCGCCTTCCATAACAAGACCTTTTTTCATAGCAATTCCCCAAACAAAATTAAATTCTGACTATCAGTACAATATACAGTATATTGTAATCAATAATAGTGATTAATACAAATGGAGGTCAGTCGATTTTGTTCGACTGACCTCCATATTTTTTTATTTTTTACAGATCTCCTACAATTGCCTGATTAGATACAGAAGTGTAGGTCATGATGTATTTGTCGTAGTCCCCGGCGTTCATGCCGATCACCTGTGAATTGGTGCTGCCGCTTCTGAATGTCCAACCCGTATCTGCGATGTTGACTGTATCGAAGGCTACTGCCTTGCCGTCCTTCATGAATACTGTCCTCACTCCAACACCCTGAACATCAAACTTTGATCCGTTGGTAGCTTTTACCTGTATGCCGTCTGCGCTTCTGTCTGCATCAAGTGTTACCGATGAATAAGCACATCTGTCGGTGGGGTTGATGGTGTAGGAATACTCATAACTTGCTGTTCCCTTTGTTGCCGCGTTGAGGAACTGTCCGTAGAGGATAAACTGCTGTCCTGCCTCAACTGCATCGGAGTAGTCATTGACTTTTCTGAGAACCATCCCGGTCTTGTCCTTTGCAACAAAGTCTGCACTTATTGAAATGTCCGATCCGGTGTTGTTGGTGGCAACCACTACATAATATGTGCACCAGTCCATTGAATCCGGAATCAGATACTCATCATCTATTGTGATCTCGCCCTGAGGCTCTGTCGCCGCGTATGAAGGAAGTGAATAGTTGGAGAAAACTCCAAGAATGATACCAAGTGAAACCCCCAATGTAACGATAGATGAAAAAATCCTTTTTTTCATAGCCCTTCCCTCCATAAAAAACGATAATAATCTATGTAACACATTGTGTATTACATATATTATTATCGTCCAAAAATTCCCGTTTCGCCATAGGCTCAGAGCAGTTTTAATTCTCTTTTTATAAAGGTACCATTCTGTTTAGAAACCGTTTATACGTTATTCCGTTCCACAATTATCAACGCCTTTTTTGCCCTGTTTTCTTAACACATTTTCATCATTTATAGGCCACAAAATATCCGCCAAAATCCTCCACGGTAAATGCCTCAAGGTCATCAAAAAGTTCCCTGTCAGCGCTGGAAATCACAAAGACATCTCCCTGATATTCAGAGGCATTTACATCCTCCGGAAGCTCGAAGATAAAGTTGCCAAAACTCTTCGCAACCCTGAACTCCGCCTTCGCGTCCTTGTACTCCACAGTGGTATAGAACTCATGTGGATCGTACTCATTGTAATACAGTGCCAGCATAAATGGTGAGGAGAGACCATCATAGGTGGACCGGATCATCCTGTCATCTCCGGCAACCTCGTATGCTCTCTTAATCGCGTCTCCATAACCTGGCATGTAGATGCTGACAGACCATTCGTTGAACCTGGTAAAATAGTCTTTTCCAAAAGAAACGGCTCCTATAAGAAGAACACCAAAAACTCCCAATAAAAGTTTTCCAGACTGACTTGCGATAAAGCCTGCTCCCAGCACAAAGAAATAGATGAATGGTATAAACATCATAACCATCCTGTTGATGTCCGGAATGATCATAAGATTTAAGATCACTGAAGCTGCTGTAATGGACAGCATCATTGCGTTGCAAACTCCGTAAACAGCGCTGCCTTCAGAATTTCTTTTTCCGGTAAAGAGATCTTTGATTCCAAGAACAAGTCCCAACAAAGTAACAGGGAATGTGAATTCGAACAACGTCGCATATCCTTCCAGATAGTGCGCTCTAGTATAAGACTCGTCTCCAAAAGATATTGCAAGCGCCATGGACTTCAGATTCCCAAAGAGCTTAACAGGAAGATCTGAGTCAAAAGAAATAAACGCCTCTCCTGTTCTTGCTGCTGTAAATTTATTAACTGAAAAACTCTCTGTCACATACTCAGGAAGTCCCAGATAGTTGACTGAATAGAACCAAAGCAGCGGTGCAAATATCACGATGAATGTGACAGCTGACATGATCAGCTGCTTAACAGTAAGTAGTCCGTTTTTAAGTGAGTATGCGCAAATAAGTATCAGTGTCAGCGGAACAACAATCGTGGCTGCTCCGTAACTGTACATACATATAGAAAAAGCTGCGGCACTGATGCAGTACTGATATGATTTGCCAGACCTTGCTGCCAGCAGAAAGAAATATACTGCAAACATCAGATTAAATGGCATTATGTTGCAGTCAAGACTCCACCTGGAAAGAATTACATGCCATGGACATATAGCAAGGAAAAATGTCCCCAGCAACGATAACTCATTTTTGAAGATATTTCCGGAAAATGCCAGTCTGAGTATATGGTAAAAGAGCCATACAGTTGCTATACCAAGTATTGCCGGAATCAGACGAAGCTTGATTATACCTGTTCCGAAGAGCTTTATTGATATGACATTCAGATAGATAAGCAGAGGGCTTCCGCCGCCGCATCCCCAGGTAATGGGATATATCGGCCAGTGATATCCGTTTCTGTCTATCCCGTATTTTGCCAGAGTGTAGGCATCATAGCCGATGGAGGCCTCGTCCTGCTGAAGTCCCAGTGGTATCTGCCCAAGTTTAAAGAGCCTTAGCCCCGCCGCCAGGATCATTATAAGGACAAAGAGATAGAAGGCTGCTCTGTCATCTATACAGGACTTTCCCCGCCTGTTACCTTTTATTGAAATGAATACAGCTGCAGCCACTGCCACTACCATGGCTGCCAGAGCTATATAATTGTAATAGTCAATAAGTCTCATGTCAGTAGTCCACCTTCATCATGCAAAGGCCCTCGGGTCTTGCAGTGGGACCTGCCTTCTGTCTGTCACAGGCCTCTAGAATATCTTTTACTTCGGCAGGTGCTATGTTTCCATACCCCACCTCGAGAAGGGTTCCTGTAAGGATCCTGACCATATTCTGAAGAAATCCGTTTCCATGGAAGTAGAACCGGATATAGTTACCGCTCTTTTCAATATTGATGGTATCAACGCATCTGACTGTAGATTTTTTCATATGCGTGTTACCACAGAAGCTCTTAAAGTCATGAGTTCCCACAAGATATGAAGCTGCCTCTTTCATCTTGTCAATATCAGGTTCCTGCTCAAGAACTGTGACATACTTTCTGTCAAAGACCGGTTTGGAATCACCTACCCAACATGTATATCTATAGGTCTTGGAAAGAGCGTTATATCTGGCATGAAACCTGTCAGAGCATATCCTCACCTCATTGACACTTATGTCCTCGGGAAGATACTCATTCATGTACCTCTGGATCTCGCTCTCGCTCATGTCCGTGTCCAGTATCGCGTTGGCAGTCATGGCTCTGGCATGGACTCCTGCGTCAGTTCTGCCTGCTCCTATGACATTTACGGCAGCATCTTCAGGGGCTCCCACCATTCTGGTGAGAACCCCCTCAAGCTTACCCTGTATTGTCATATCTTTGCCGGGCTGTCTCTCCCAGCCGTGATATCTTGTACCATCATAGCTGATGATAAATTTGTGGTTTCTTTTCATAAACACCTTTTCATGATGCCGTATATTTGTTGTCAGATTGTCATGATGTTGACGCAACACTCATAATCCTTCAGCATCATTTTATTCTGATAGTAAGCGACTTTACTTCACCACTTCTTATCTTCTCTGCCACAGTCCCCTCTATAACAGAGCCCTGGTGTTCCTCGCTGCTGCCATCGCTGTATTCGATAGCCATATCAGTGATCTCATACTGGCCAGGTACATAATCCTTCTTCGAAGCAAACTCATAGGTCACCTTAACGCAGCCAAGAAGTGTGCTCTCAACAGTGTATTTTCCATATTCATCCAATATCAGATACTCTGGAATTGCAGGCTCAGGCTTGAAGCATAAAGCGCCGTCTTCCATTGAAAAGACATTCTTGCCAAAGAACATCAGCTTCCACATGCTGATAAACTCGATGGTGGATCCGCTAAGTCTTGCAACAAATCCCTTGCCGTGAATGGACTCATTGGGGTTCTTGCTGCTGGCTATGAAGGATGAATTCTCAAGGGTGCTTCTGCCATAAACTTCCTTGTCAAGGAATGGTATAGCTGCCTTCTTAAGGTCCTCAAAGAACTCAGGATACAGTCCACTTCTTATGAGTTCAAGGAGATACTTGTACTCCATGTGGAGCCAGATGGACTCGTTCTCAAGCCATCCAGGAGTGAAGGCTCTGCATCTTCCAAGCTCAAAACTGTCATTTAGGAGCGATGCATTTACCTTGTACATTGAAAGCTTATCGTCGTAGAGGTCGCTGCTCTTTACTTTCTCATAAAGCTTTCTCTTCTCGTCAGCTGTGTTTGCAAGCTTCAGGAAGCGTACCGGTCCCTCAAGGAAGTACGGAACCTTCTGAACTGTGAAGTGCTTGGGTGTTATAGTCTTGCCATCTTGATCATACTCATCCATGTCAAAGGTGAAGTATGCAGGTGCAATTCCCTCGCCTAGATCAAAGGCCTTGGAAACACCTTTCTCAAGTCTCTTCTCCATAAGTCTGAGTATTGCGCATGACTCATCATCAGACAGTTCAGTTACTTCGCCTGAGAGCTTTGCGTATACATTATCCCTGTAGCTCTCTTTGGCATCGTTTCTCTTATTCCAGGCATCAAAGTCTGAGGTGAAGTTCTCTTCAATATTCTTCAGTGCAAATGCCAGGTCTGCAGTCTCTTTAGGAAGTGTAATGGCACTTCCAAACTTCTCAATTCTGCTGATGACAAATCTCACCATCCTAAGGAGCTCATAGCTCTCGTTCATGGATGATCCCATCATTCCGGGCATGCCGTTTAATGCATCGTACCAGCCGGGCTTACCGCCCTCCATCTCAACGCCCATTCCCTCACCGTCAAGGGCTGCAAACTTAAGTAATGACATGAGATAAAGCTTGGCCAGAAGTGTCATGGAAATCTCTTTTCCATCAGCAGTCAATTCGTAGGAGCCGCCCTTTACTGCATTATCTCTATTCTCGAGGTAGTAGTACTGTCTCACTCCGTTCTCTGTGAGTTCGTAGCGCCTCTTTCTGGGAAGCAGCTTAACCTTTGCTTCAAAAGAGCTTACAGGAAGATCCATCAGTTCTTTTTCCTTATCAGGATAAACCTCAAGGTAGTCCTCGATAAGATCCAGGTTATAGGTCCAGTGATCTGACCAGTAGCCCTCACCAAAGTCGCCGTTGATGACTTCTTTGGCTTCTGTCATTATCTCGTCAAAGAGTTTGCCAAGATCATCTTCGGAGATTCCTCTCCTGCTGTCTTTGATGGCACTTACAAGCTCTCCAGGTGTAAATGGCTGAGCGATCTCAATGTCATTAAGAGCCTTCTCATCAACCATGAAACGGAGCTGCTCAATCTTCAGAGGATTGTATCCATCCATCTGAATGAAGCTGTAGAAACGTCTGATGTTCTCATCCTTGACAATGGGGCTGAAGAATGTGTCGCATCTTCTGTTCTGATTCACGTCCCTGAAATTGCCATTGCCCTGGGAATAGTATTCCGGTGACATGGCAAAATAGTTGTAATCCCTCTCAAGATCGCCGTGCTTTCTTGAGTATACATAGAAAGTATGTCCGCCTGCCAAAGATATGGGTGTTCCACCTCTGAGCACGTTGTCCATATAATTGTAGCGTGTATAGTCGTCAAAGGTCTTGTTGCCTGTCCTGGTAGCAACTGCATCTGTCAGTTCATCTGTGAGAGCCTCTGCCTCTGAGAGCTTCTTCTCAAAGTACTCCCCACTCAGATCTTTCTTCAGGAAATCAGCAAGGACATCCTTATTTCTAACCTGTCCAATGAGCTCGTAAATCGTCATGGACTCTTTTGCACCCAGAGTTCTTTTGCTGACAAAGAAGCAGCTTGGGAACTCGTTGGAGGTGTTCTGCTTTTTATTCAAAAGAGCTTCTGCCCCGCCCTCTTTGAAGCTGACTGCTGTAGCCAGTGACAGATCGTAGTCGAATACAACATTGGGATCTGCGATTACTGCAAGCTTCTCATTCTTATCATCAAAGGCCAGGCCGAAGTTACCACCATCAACCATTTTGACAACTGCAGAATCCTCAGTGCTGACTCTTGCTCTGTAATAAGGAACTTTGCTGTCAAGATCCTCAACCTGCATCCATGCCTTTCTTGTCTGGACCATGTTCTTGAGGCCATCAAGGTCAAAGCCATACGGGATCAGAGCAGGCATTCCGTCAAGAATTTCCAGGTCTTTTGCCGCATCTGATTCGTTGGTTATAGTCACGATCCTTACAAGTGCACCGATTTCCTCTCCGGGAAGGGTTGTGTATTTTACTGAAGTCTTCAGCTGATGATCCTTTGAAGTGCTCTCAAGGAAAAGAGCGTTCATGTGAATCTCCATGTTGCTCTCATCCTCAGCATTTGCAAAGGGCTCGAAGTATTCTCCTCCATCTCTTACAAAGGTTCTGAAGCCTGTCCTGGAGACTGTCTGGTATGCAGTGTGGGCAGGATAAAACTCCATGATGCTGTGGTCTTTGTCTGCAACGCCAAAGCTTACAACTGCCTGGCCTCTGTTGACATAGTAGCACCAGATAGGAGTTCCCTTAACACCTGCAATTCCAGGCAGGAAGCTTGCAAAAGGACTCTTCTTACCATAGTCCCTTATCGTATCTGAAACAAAGTTAGATTTTGTCATATGTTTTCTCCTGTGAGTATTCTCAAAATGCTTTAGTCGATGACATCACATTAATTCAGCGTTACTTCCAAAACATGTTCTTTATCAGACAGTTCATCTATTGTTTTCGAAGCAATCATAAACGTTCCGGAACCGGATTTCACTTCATTGCCATCTAATGAAACCGAACTTACACTATAGTCTCCAAATTCTTTAAGAGAAGAATTTTTAAAGATAACTCTAAAAGTTTTCCCTCTAAATGGCAATGTGATCACAGCCTCGCCGTCTTTGTCGAACTGAGTAGCTACAAGCTTGGGTTCGATGACCAGATCTCCGGCTTTTCCTTTTACACCGAAGCTCTCGGTTACTGCAGTCAGGAGATACCAGCTGCCGGCACCTGTCAGGTAGTTGTAGAGGCCTCGTCCCTCGCCGTTGAAATACTCAGGAATACCGGGATAAATTCTGCTGACTTCGAAGTTGCCTGCTGCCTTATAGAGGGTTGAAAGTGCTTTGTAGCCCTCCTTGGCAAACCCTCTCTTATACAGAGCATTGCCGAACATTACTGCCATGTGGGAAAAGACTGCACCGTTCTCCTTATCTCCATAGGAGAATCCGAACATTCTTCCAAGGTCTGTGCGGAGCTCCTTAAAGTCTGTGTTGAGCCTGTAGCCGCCAATCTCTGCACTGTAGAGATGATTATCTGCACTCTTAATGATCTCTTTAATCTGCTGCTCAGTTGCTGTTCCGGACATGATGGAAAAGACCTGTCCTGTCAGCATCATTCTTATGTTCATACCCTCACGGGTCTTAAACTCGCCCTCGACTCTTCGGCCTTCATCGTCATAGTACCCGTTGAACCAGCCGTTGCCTTCGCTGTCTGTTACCCACTCTTTGTCCCTTATCTGTTTCATCATCAGATCAGCTTTTTTCTCAAGGGCATCGGCGATATTTGAAAGGCTGACATTATCTCTCTGTCCACTTACTGTATGAGATACTCCCTTCATGTAGCTTGCAAGGAAGTCATTTTTAGCCTTGGGTGAATTAAGAATTCCTGCGTCATCGTTGAAGATAAGTTCCTTCATCTCTGAGAGGATACTGCATTCTTTGACTCCCTCTTTTTTCATATAGATTCTGATGTATGCGGCGATGTCCCTGAGGTTTCCTGCATAGCCACAGGTGAAGGCCACGCTCTCGCCCTTGTGGGTTGCCATATCCAGAGCATCGTTCCAGTCTGCACCGCGAAGTCTGATCTCACCATTTTCGCCGACGTCGTAAAAAGCGGTCAGGTTCTGGATAAGGATGTGCTCAAGGACACTTCCCTGATAATCCGATCCGTCTCCTGTCTTTTGGAAAAGACCCTGTTCCTCAGAGTATAGGTCATCTCTACCCTCGGCTCTCTGAACCAGTCTGTCCTTAAAGTATGATATATCCTCTGATAATATATTCAGGTCACCGGTCTGGTCCATGTAGAGTTTAAGCGTCAGGAAAGGCCAGAAGCCATGGTCCATCCATACCCTGGGGATTCCGTTTCTGTCTGCCTTGAACTCGCCGGGCTTATCGCCAATGATTGTTGCATTGGTTCCGTCAAGTCTCACTCCTTTGAAGTTGTCCAGTATCATCTCTCTCACGCCGTCGGGATCGGTAAGGAGCAGCGCAAGGCAGTCCTGCCAAAGATCTCTCCATCCTCTTCCGCCGCGGCCGTAGTCGTGGTGAGGCAGGAAGGAACATCCGTAAATTCTGCGCAGCTGTGGCTGGAAAGCGATCCACTCCATAAATCCGTCAAAAGAAGGATCTCCGGTCCTTACATGTATGTTTGTGAGATTATTCCAGTATCTTGCAGTTGCAAGGAAAGTCCTGTCTGTCTTTTCCCTGCTTCTGATTATTCTCTTTACTTCCTCAGGTACATCGTCCTCTTTGATGTTATCTTCATCTGTAAAGGTTCCGATGGCGATATGATAGGTCAGGCTCTCGCTATCCCTCAGGGTCACTCTCTCAAACTTAAGGGCACCTATCATCTCTTTTCCCTGAACTTTGAATGGCGCCTTTTTGAAACTCTCATTGCCGTTTCCAAGCTCAACCAGACTTCTTGGTCTTGTGAAGGTTCCGCCCTCTCCAAGATAAAGATCCTCGTCTGCGATAAAGGAAACGGGCGCGTCACCTTTGTAGTCTGCTCCGATACAGTAATAGGAGGTGTCATTGATCTGATGGCCCCTCTCATCAAAGGACAGGGTAGGCTTTACGATCACTCCCCACTCATTTACAGACGCCCTGCCAAGAAGGCTGGTTACATGCCTGTGATCCCTGATGTTGTCAGCACTTCTGCCATAAATAGGAACTGCTGCCACAGGGGTAAAAGAGATGTCGGCGCCGGATTCGTTGGTCAGTTTAACCGACATGATCTCAGCGTTGTAGTCAAGCAGGGAAAAGATTGTCACCTCAGACGTTATGTTTTTTGTCTTGTTCTTACGAACTATGGTCTGCCACATTCTTCCGCCGGTGAGCTCCACATCGTCCTCTCTGTCGGTAAACCTGTCAGCTTCCTGCTGGGCTGATGCTCCGCAGGCTGACCATAGTCCGTCATCAAATACACAGAAGAAGTTCCTGGTATCCCTGTCGGAATGGAGGTTGGTAATGCTCTTGGGGGCTATAAGGAAGTGGTTCTGATCCAGTTTGGCGTCGCCGCCGAAATCAGGTGACACGGCGCTTCGAAGTCCCTTGCCTCCTGCCACGGGAATATACAACCCGCTTGTATGCTGGGGATTCTTTATCCTGAAACTCCCATGCCTGTCGATGTATTCATATCCGCTCATAAAATCACTCCTTGAAAAAGAATATATTAGTCAAACTTAAGAATTGTTTTAAGAATACGCTCAGCGCATATCTCCAGGTCAGCTCTCTTTAGGGCTCCCATGTCCATGGCTTTGCGGAGTCTCTCCGGGAAGCCGCATGCCATCTTCAGGTCATTGCCGGCAAGAACTTCCTTGTAGTGCTCGCCTCTGGTCCACCAGTCGGAGGTTACCATTCCCTCGTATCCCCACTCGTCTCTAAGGATACCTGTCAGCAGGTCCTTGGACTCCGATGCTCTCTCGCCGTTGATGGCGTTGTAGGAGGACATGATGGTGTAGGGCTGTGACTCATGAACAATGATCTCAAAGGCCTTTAAGTATATCTCACGAAGCGCGCGCTCTGAAACTCTGGAGTCGCTGTGCTTCCTGTTGGTCTCTTTGTTGTTGCAGGCAAAGTGCTTGACGCTGGCTCCCACGTTGTTCTTCTGGATGCCTCTTACCATGGCTGCTGCCATACGGCCGGTGAGGTATGGGTCCTCTGAATAGTACTCAAAGTTCCTTCCGCACATGGGATTCCTGTGAATGCATACTGCAGGTGTCAGCCATACACAGAGGTTGTTCTCCTTGAGTTCCTCTCCTCCTGCGCATCCTATCTCTTCTGCAATCTCCCTGTTCCAGGTGCAGGCAATCAGGGTGGCACATGGGAATGCAGTTGTCAGGACTCCGGTCTCGGGCATGATCCTCACGCCTGCAGGACCGTCTGCTGTAACTGCATTTGGAATCTGATACTCAGGAAGATTGCCAAGTCCGAATACGTTGCCCACACCGGTGTTGGGCTGTCCGCCCACCAGGTGCATCAGATCGTCATCTGAAAGCTGTGCCATGAAGTCTTTGAGAGACACTTTGCCATCTGCAACGTCGAAGAAAGAAATAGCTCCCTTCTTGAGAACATCAGTCACATAGTGCATCTCTTTTGCCTTTTCGTAAGGTGTAAGGGCCTCTTCAGTACCGGGCTCCATCTTCTCAAAGATGCATGCATTGATATCCTTATGCTCTCCCTGTGGCAGATCTTCGTAGGAGCCATTGCTGGTCATTCTCTTTTTCAGATCCACAGGTGCAAGCTTGTGGGATAGCTTGAGAACTGTGATGTCCTGATCGTTATCCCAGGTAAAATCTGTTTTCTCTGCATCCCTTACATTCTTTCCAACAAAGAATTCGTAGGTGCCTTTTTCGAGAATGTATGAAGCTTCACTTACTTTGCCCAGGTCGTCATAAGATGACATCTGGTACTTGGAAACTGCAAGCTTGAGCTCCTGGCTCTCACCAGGCTCAAGCTCCTTGGTCTTAACGAAATCTCCAAGAGCTCTTGCGGGCTTGCCAAGTGATCCGTCAGGTGCAGCGTAATAGAGCTGAACTACTTCTTTACCCTTACACTTACCTGTGTTAGTGACTTTCACTTTGAAGACAAATCCGGAGTTATCATCTGTTAACTCAACTGCGTTGGAATCTCCGTTTATGCTGCCCTGTTCTTTGGCTTCAAGAACTTCGATATTAAAATCTGTGTAGGACAGGCCGAATCCGAAGGGATAGATCACCTTGTCTTTTGCACCGGACACTGTCTCAAAATAGCGATATCCGACATAAACATCATCGGTGTACTCCACGTAATCAAAGGACTCATGGTAGTTCTCAGTTGAAGGATAATCCTCCAGCCTGCCTGCAAATGTGTCAGCAAGTCTTCCAGATGGATTGACATCTCCAAAGAGGATGTCCGCTGCTGCATCGGCTCCTTCCATTCCGCCCTGTCCCATGTAGAGGGCCGCGTTCAGCCTTTCATCGTCAGCAACGAAACTGCAGTCAATTATTCCTCCCACGTTGAGAAGAACGATGACGGTTTTGAAGTTGTCTTTTGCAGTATCTATCATCTCTTTCTCTTTGGCAGTGAGATAGTAATCACCTTCGGGAAAGATCTCTGCGGATATTGATGGCATGCTCCTGGTCTTTGGCCATGGATTGAACTCCCAATTGGTCTCAATACTGCTGCGATCCCAGCCTTCGCCAGAGAATCTGCTGATAACTACTGCTGCAGTATCGGAAAAAGCTGCCGCATCCTTAACAAGTTCCTGTGGCGGTGCAACTTCCTCGGTCATACCCGGAACTCTTTCCATCTTGTACTGCTTATTCATTTCATCTTTATAGAAGGAAATCAGTGGTTCAAAAACAGATACGCCCCTGTCTGTCAGGGCGTCGAAAAGATTGTGGGTATATGGGCAGTAGACATCGCCGGATCCGCCGCCTCCCTTAACATAATCAACAGATGCTTTTCCAAACAGCACTAGTTTCTGATCAGCCTTAAGCGGAAGTGTTCCGTCATTCTTAAGAAGAACGATTCCTTCCCGAGCTGCCTTGCGGGAAACCTCGATGTGTTCCCTGGAAGCAGTAGCTCTCTTGTCACCGTAAAGCGGAATTGCCGGTAAGTAATTCAGTCTTGCCCATTTCTGCATTGAAATCTCCATTCCGCCGCCATTATGTGCGGCATTAAAACCACTTTTTTATTGAATACCATAGCCACATTTTAACAGATATAATGCCTTTGAAAAGGGGTTTTCTACGAAAAAATCATTTTAGTGGATATAGACAGAAAAAGCGGCCCTCCCTGTGGAAGACCGCACTTTTCTTACAAAGCATTATTTATGATGAGCAGAACTATAAGCCGGGTTATGTCGTGAATGATCATCTATCTAGGACTGTCGTCGCCGACAGCCTCAAGCGACCCACCTGAGAGCGAACCGGGCCGGCTCATGGCTCTCTATTCGGTCTTGCTTCGGATGGGGTTTACATGGCTACTGATGTTACCACCAGCACGGTAGTCTCTTACACTGCCTTTCCA
>JAEEGL016639924.1_pt1 | contig 29763 bp, 15 predicted proteins | sample 9134231 | NCBI WGS metagenome assembly JAEEGL01 (sample SAMN16246548, study PRJNA631951) | gut metagenome | biome: gut microbiome; feature: rumen; material: fiber-attached | host: Bos | place: Iran: Karaj | collected 2018-10
GGCCGCGCGGAAGTCATGAAAGAGCTGGAGAAGCTCGTCAACGCCAAGGTCGTGCTGAAGGCCGGCCGCGGCAAGTACAAGCTGAACAGCAAGTTCCAGGACACCAAGACCACCGGCAAGCACTACATCGTCGGCCGTGTGGAGCAGAAACGCAGCGGCATGGCCTTCGTCATCCCGCAGGGCAAACAAGACGACACGCCCGACGAATCCACCATCGACGATATTTTCGTGGCCGACGGCAACCTCGGCAATGCCCTCAACGGCGATATAGTGAAAGTGGTGCTTTTCCCCGCCCGAAAAGGGAAACGTCTTGAAGGACAGGTGGTTGAAGTTGTAGAGCGTAGCAAACGGCAGCTCGTCGGCACCATCCACATCAAGCAGGGTGTCGCCTTCTTCGTGCCCGACAACACCATCCTGCGCCGCGACGTCATCATCCCCGGCAAGGACCTTCGCAAGGCCAAGAACGGCGACAAAGTGGTGGTCCGCATCCTCGACTGGTCGGGCAAGCACCGCAACCCCATCGGCGAAGTCCTCAATGTGCTCGGCAAGCCCGGCAGCAACGATGTGGAGATGCTCTCCATCCTCGCCGAAAGCGACTTCCCCGTCTCTTTCCCCAAAAACGTCGAACAAGAAGCAGAACAAATCCCCACGGAAATCTCCGAGAAGGAGATTTTGCGCCGCCGGGACTTCCGCGACATCACCACCTTCACCATCGACCCCGCCGACGCCAAGGACTTCGACGACGCCCTCTCCTTCGAACTGTTGGAGAGCGGACTCTACCGCGTGGGCATCCACATCGCCGATGTCTCCTACTACGTCAGGCCGGGCTCTCTTATCGACCAAGAGGCCTACAACAGAGGCACTTCCGTCTATTTAGTCGATCGCACCATCCCGATGTTGCCCGAAGCGCTCTCCAACAACCTCTGCTCCCTGCGTCCCGATGAGGAGAAACTCTGCTACAGCGCGGTTTTCGACTTGGACGACAAGTGCAAGGTGCACAAGGAGTGGTTCGGACACACCGTCATCCGCTCCGACCGCCGCTTCAACTACGAGGAGGCGCAGCAGATCATCGAGACCGGCGAGGGCGACCTCAGCGAGGCCATCCTGCAGCTGCACAAACTCGCCCAGGTGATGCGCAAGCAACGTTTCGACAACAACGCCATCAGCTTCGAAACCGAGGAGGTCAAGTTCAAACTCGACGAGAACGGCAAGCCTATCGGGGTCTATCTCAAAGAGCAGAAGGAGGCCAACTGGCTCATCGAGGAGATCATGCTGTTAGCCAACAAACGCGTGGCCGAAAAGATCGGCAAGAAACGCAGTGTCGGACAGCCTGAAAACGTCTTCGTCTATCGTGTGCACGACAAACCGTTGGAGGAGAAGCTCGGCACCTTCAAGAATTTCGTCAAGAAGTTGGGCTTCGACCTGAAGACCACCTCCACGAAAGCCTTCAGCAGCTCGCTGAACAAAATGCTGGAGGGCGAGAAGGGCAAGCCCGACTACGACATGCTGAGCAAACTCTCCATCCGCATCATGGCGCGCGCCGTCTATACCACCGACAACATCGGCCACTATGGGTTGGCGTTCCCCTATTACACCCACTTCACCTCGCCCATCCGCCGTTATCCGGACTTGATGGTGCACCGGCTGTTGGACCGTTACTTGGCACACCAGCCGTCGGTGAACAAAGAGCAGTACGAGGACTACTGCAAGCACTGTTCCGACATGGAGCGGCAGGCGATGGAGGCCGAGCGCAACTCCATCAAGTACAAGCAGGCCGAGTACCTCTCCGACAAGATCGGGCAGGAGTTCGACGCGGTGGTGTCGGGCATCTCGAAATGGGGGGTCTATGCCGAGCTGAAGGAGTCGCACTGCGAGGGCATGATCCCGATGCGCAGTTTCGACGACGACTTCTACTACATTGACGAAGAGAACTATACACTTGTGGGATTGCACCACGGAAAGAGCTTACGCTTCGGCGATCCGGTGCGCGTGCGCGTGGTGGCCGTCGATATCATCAAGCGCAGAATGGATTTCGAACGGGTATAACACTCCTATTATTCAAAAAAGACTATCTTTGCGCCAAATTTCACGATGAAAAAACGACCCGTGCTCATACTGCTCTTCATCGCGACAATATTCACACTTGCCGCGCGCAAACCAGCCGACACCCTGTCGGCTGGCCGGTGGGAGTTCGTGCAGAATTCGGGGCAATGGGACGAGGCCGTGCTTTTCAAAGCAAACCTTCACAGTGGTGCCCTCTTTTTCGAAAAAGACGGATTCACCGTCTCGCAACTGCATCCTCAGCAACTTCAGGAAATCCAGGAGGCCAAACATTCCGGAAAGCCATTCCCAAGAACGGTGGTGGATGCCGCCGCCTATCGTGTACAATTCCTTCAATCGAACTGCCCAAAGGTCACTGGCGAACGACCTTACGACTACTACCATAATTATTATATAGGGAACATTTCCACACAATGGGCGTCTAAAACACCGATTTTCAATCAGTTGCAATATCAACAGTTGTACACTGGCGTCAACCTCGTCTTTACGGAAGAGAACGGCTATCTGAAATATGAGTTTCACATTGCGCCCGGCAGCGACCCTAAACAGATTCGGATGCGTTACGACGGGCTGAAAAGCATGGCCAAAGTTGGTGAAGAGCTGCTTCTGCACACCGCTGTGGATCGCATTCTGGAGCTCGCGCCATACGCCTATCAAATCAACAACCAAAAAGACACCGTCACCATCACTTGTTCTTACCATCTGCAAGGGAACACTCTTTCGTTCGACTTGGGCGACTACGACCCGAGCCTGACTTTAGTCATCGACCCGACGTTGGTCTTCTCGTCCTTCTCCGGTTCCACCGCCGACAACTGGGGATACACGGCCACGTACGACTCGCACGGCAACCTCTACGGCGGCGGCATCGCCTTCGACATCGGCTATCCGACCAGCATGGGCGCCTACCAAGTCGATTTCTGCGGCGGAATCGACATCTCCATCTCCAAGTTCGACGCCACAGGCAGTTTCCTGCACTATTCGACCTACTTAGGCGGCGCCAAAGCCGACATCCCGCACAGCCTCTACGTCAACGACAACGACGAGCTTTACATTTTCGGCACCACCGGTTCCGAAGATTTCCCGGTCACCGCCGATGCGTACGACACCAGCTTCAACGGCGGTCCCAACACCACCCTCTCCACCAGCATGCACTTCCCCGACGGCTCCGACATCTTCGTCGCGAAGCTCAGCGCCGACGGCACGCAGCTGCCTGCCTCAACGTTCATAGGGGGCAGCCTCAACGACGGCTTCAACACCGCCGGCGGACTTCGCAAGAATTACGCCGACGACAACCGCGGCGAAATCATCGTCGATGAAAACAGCAACGTCTATGTAGTCTCCTCCACAAGCTCCATCGACTTCCCCGTCACTTCGTCCATCTTCATGGCAGACAGCAACAGCCAGCAGGATGTCTGCGTGTTCAAAATGAGCCAGGACCTGTCCACCCTGATCTGGAGCACTCTCTTCGGCGGAACGGGAAACGATGCCGGCTACAGCATGTTCCTTTCCTCCGACAAGAGCATCTACTTCTGTGGCGGCACCACTTCCAACGATTTACCGGTCTCGTCCAACACCTACCAACCCTCACACGCCGACAGCGGGACCTTGGCCGACGGCTTCGTGGCGCACCTGTCCGCAAACGGCAACACTCTGATGCACAGCACCTATCTTGGCAAGAGCGGTTATGACCAAGCCTACCTGATCAAAGGCGACAACGACGATTTTCCGCACATTCTCGGACAGACCTCCGCCGACAGTCTGCAATGGGTACACAACGCCCAATACTACGTGCCCGGCGGCGGTCAGTTCCTCGTCAAACTGTCCCCCAGCCTCAACTCAGCCGTATGGTCCACCGCCTTTGGCAGCGGAAACGGAGGCCCTGACATCTCCCCCACCGCTCTCATGGTCGATTTCTGCAACAGCATCTACCTGTCGGGATGGGGCTCGCACCAGCTCAACGGCTTCGGCGGCACCTCGGGGCTGCCCATCACCGCCAACGCCTTCCAATCCACCACCGATGGCAGCGACTTCTACTTCATGGCCATCAGCGAAGACGCCAGCAACTTGGGGTATGCCACTTATTTCGGTGGTTCGGCCAACAGTGCCCGCGAGCATGTAGATGGAGGCACCAGCCGTTTCGACAAACACGGAAAGATCTACCAGGCTGTCTGCGCCGGTTGCGGCGGCCAAAGCAGCTTCCCGACCACACCAGGTGCCTACGCCAACACCAACGGAAGCAGCAACTGCAACCTCGGCGTCATCAAAATCGACTTCAACATGCCTGTGGTCGTGGCAGACTTCCTGATGCCGAATGTCATCTGCCTGCCTGACACCGTCCACTTCCAGAATTACTCACAACTCATCAGCAGCCAAACCGGCATCACATGGTTTTTTGGCGACGGCACCACCTCCACGGAATGGGAGCCGCACCATCTCTACCAAAGCTCCGGCTACTATGAAGTGACCCTTGTGGTACACGATCTGGGCAGCTGTAATTTCTCTGACACATTGAAAAAGAGGATATTAGTACTTTCGAACACCTCCTCCACCCTTCCCACGGCGGACATCTGCGACGGCGATTTCGCCCAATTGGGTATCCCGCCCTCCATCGGGGTGGACTACCATTGGTCACCGTCAGGGTCACTGAGCAACCCAAACATCTCCAATCCTATCGCCACGCCCGAACAGACAACCATTTACACTCTGATTGCCTCTACTGAAGCCTGCGTTGACACCATCATCCAGCAGGTAAGCATCCATACCTTGGATGTACAGACTTCCGGCGACACCATCATCTGTCCGTCCGGCACGGCCACACTCTCCGTCACGGTGACCACGTCTGACATCTATCAAGTGGATTGGTCGGAAGATCCTGATTTTCAAACTATAATCACGAGCAACACCTCCACTATTCAGGTCAGCCCAACCACATCCACCACCTACTATGCACGCATCAGCACCGGATTCTGCACGCAGACGCACGCCTTTCACGTAACCATCGACAAACCAAACATTTACAACACACCCGACTTATTGCTCTGCTTTGAAGACTACGTTGAATTGGGCATCTCGTGCGTGGGTGGCATACCGCCCTACCAATACCGTTGGCAGCTGAGCGACGGAAGTGCCTACGAGGGAGCGCACCCGCAAGTCGCCCCGCAACACACGGTAAGCTATACTGTTACCGTCACAGACTCCTATGGTTGCACCGACACTTCCACCGGACTCATCACCGTCAGGGAGGGGACATTCCCTGATCCGCTGCAGGCCTGGTGCGACAACCACACCGTGACAGCCTTCCACGAGACCTTCCTGCACTGCACCGACTACGGCAGCGACTACACCTACTCTTGGACCCCGAGCGAAGGGGTATCAAACCCCGACATGCCCACCACCAGTGTGACAGCGACCACGAGCGTCGTCTTCACGGTCACGGTCACCGACACTTTCGGGTGCTCCCTCAGCGACACGGTCGAACTCCGAGTGACTCCGATCACGTGCGACAATCCGTTCGTCTTCATCCCGAACAGCTTCACGCCCAACGGAGACGGGAGGAACGACGTACTCTATGTGCGCAGCGACGTCCTGGACGAATGCTACCTCGTGATATACAACCGCTGGGGCGAGAAAATCTTCGAAACGGCGGACCAAAACATCGGCTGGGACGGCAACTTCAAGCAAAAAGAGTGCCCTCGCGGCACATACGACTACTATTTCAAAGGAAAATGCAAAGACGGCGACGAACTGGAGCTGAAAGGAAATGTCACACTGATACGATAATGTCGGGAAAAATAGTACTTTTGCCGCGGGTCTTGAGATTAGTGATTAGTGATTAGTGATTTGTGATTTGTGACTTGAGACTTGAAACCTGAAACTTGAAACCTGAAACCCAAACAAATGTCAGACGAACAATTCATCGACTACGTAAAGATATTTGGCCGCTCCGGAAACGGCGGCGCCGGCTCGGCGCACTTGGCGCGGACGGCCCACAACCCGAAGGCGGGTCCTGACGGCGGCGACGGCGGCAAGGGCGGCAGCGTCATTGCGCGTGGCAACCGTAACTTATGGACATTGCTGCACCTGCGGTACACCAAGCACATCTTCGCGGAGAACGGCGGCAACGGTCAGAAGAACCAATGTTTCGGCAAGGACGGCGACAACGCCTACATCGAAGTGCCGTTGGGCACCGTCATCCGGCTCGTGGAGACGGACGAGGTCATCGGCGAGGTGATGGAAGACGGGCAAGAGCTGGTGGTGATGAAAGGCGGAAGAGGCGGACAGGGCAACGTCCACTTCAAGAACGCCACGCACCAGACGCCCCGCTTCGCGCAACCCGGCGAGGAGGGCACCGAAGGATGGCTCTCCCTGGAGCTCAAAGTGCTGGCCGACATCGGGCTGGTCGGATTCCCGAACGCAGGCAAATCGACACTCATCACGCAGCTTTCGAACGCCCGCCCGAAGATTGCGAACTACCCCTTCACCACGCTGAAGCCGAACCTCGGCATGGTGGCCTACCGGGAATTCCAATCGTTCGTCATCGCCGACATACCGGGCATTATCGAAGGCGCATCGGAAGGCAAAGGACTGGGACTCAGATTCCTGCGACACATCGAGCGCAACGCGGCACTGCTGTTCATGATTCCCGCAGCGGACGAAGACGGGCAGGTGAAAACGGTCACGCAGATCAAGAAAGAGCTGAAGATCCTGCAAAACGAGCTGAAGCAATTCAACCCGGAGCTGTTGGACAAAAGTTATATGTTGGCAATCACGAAATGCGACCTGATTTCCGAGAAAGAGGCGTTGGCTTTGGAACAGAAAATGTCGAAAACCGTGCCGACATTATCCATTTCTGCCGTCACAAACTGGCGTTTGACCGAGCTCAAAGACCAATTATGGGAATTATTACAGTCGGAAGACGAAGCGTAAAACACTGATTATACGAAAATTAACAGCTGTTAATAAAATTTTTCAACTAAAAACAGAAAACCAATGCGAGTATTAAAAAAAAGTGTATTTTTGCAGCTGAAATAATTGAAAGAAAGAAATGGCAAAGAAAACGAAGGAAGCACGTCAACAAGTTATTCTTGAGTGCACAGAGCAAAAAGCTAGTGGAGTGCCGGGGATGTCTAGATATATCACCACGAAGAACAGAAAGAACACTCCCGACAGATTGGAACTGAAAAAGTACAATCCGTATTTGAAGAAAATGACAATTCATAAAGAAGTAAAATAATAAAAACGAGAAGATATGGCAAAGAAAGTTGTCGCATCATTGAAAAGAGAAGGTGGCGTCACCTACACCCGCGTTGTGAAGATGGAACGTTCACCGAAGACCGGAGCTTACACCTTCAAGGAAGCTGTAATTGAGTCCTCCGCTGTAAAAGACTTTTTGGCTAAAAAGTAATATTTTGTTTTCATGGTTGAAAGAAGGTGGGCGCCTGCCCGCCTTTTTTCGTTTTAAACTGTTGATAACTTCATGGCCGTTGTGGAAAACTAATCCGGAACGGCCATTATTTTTTTTCTATTTTTGCCACTATTATTAAAAATCACAAACAAACATCTATAGGTTATGAAAAAGATTTTTTATTGGAGTATTCTGACTCTCATAACTATAGCCTTTCTGCCTCAACGGGCAGATGCGCAGAGTAACAGGCTGCACGAGACACACGTGACACCCGCACAAGCCCTCGATGCAGGATACGCCTTCCTGCGCATGGGCGGCGGTTCGGCGGGCGCGAGAGGTGCCACCCACAGCACCGAGGTGCATAAACAGATGATGCAACTGGTCTATACTGGCCAATCCACCGACAGCCACACCGGCGCGGTGACCGACTGCTACTACGTGTTCGCCCTGCAACCCAAGGGCTTTGTGATTGTGGCGGCCGACAACCGCGTAGAACCGATTCTGGGCTACTCAACCAACGGATCTTTTTCTACAGATAACTTACCCGAAAACTGCCGTTCCTGGCTGCAACACTATGCCGAAGAGATTGCTTACGCGCGGACGCATGACATTGCCGCCACCGCCTCCATATCATTGGAATGGGACGCCCTGCTCTCCACGGATGCCACCTCCCCAACCTTGGCCCCGAAAAGCACAACTGCGGTTCTGCCTTTGCTGACCACCACGTGGGACCAGTCGCCCTACTATAACAATCTTTGTCCGGGCAGCGGCAGCGACCAGGCCGTCACCGGCTGCGTGGCCACGGCCATGGCACAGCTCATCCACTTCTGGGAATATCCGGCGCACGGGTTCGGCACACACCAATATACAGATCCCACATACGGGTTGCAATCCGCCGATTTTGCCAACACCACCTACCAATACTCACTGATGCCTAACGAATTGACCGCAAACAGCAGTACCGCACAAGTCAACGCGGTGGCCACGCTGATGCGGCATTGCGGCATCGCCGTCAACATGGAATACAGCCCAACTGGCAGCGGTGCGCAGGATTTTGCCACGCGCACCGCCTTTGTGAGCCATTTCGGTTATAGAGCCAACCTTGTCCAGAAGTCCTACCAGACGACCGATTGGTACGGATGGACCACCACCCACGAAGTCTATACCGATGCGGAATGGCTCGCCCTGATCAAGAACGAATTGGATGCCGGCAGACCGCTCTACTACAGCGGTTCCGGCAGCGGCGGCCACGCTTTCGTGTGCGATGGCTACGATGCGGACGACCTCCTCCATATCAACTGGGGTTGGGGCGGTTGGTGCGACGGCTACTTTGCCGTCGGCAACCTCAATCCAGGCAGCGACTATTTCAATGAAGACAATATGGTCATCTTTGTCGAACCGGGCAATGCGGTCGCCGACACGCTGCTGTTCAACATGGACGGCAGCTCCACCCAAACGGTGTCCGGCACCGTGCTGATCGGAAGCACCCGCGCCTTCAACAACCACGAGTGCGCCTGCAACTACACCAACTCCTGCTACGAGACCCTGGTGCTCTCGCCTGCCAGCGCGGGCGCGCAACTATTGCTCGAAGTCGTTGACAGACAGAACCATACCGTTGAGGTTTACGATGGTGTCGGAACCTATGGCACATTGCTGGCGACCATCAACGACAACAACATCCCGCCGGTGATGTCCTCCTCCGGCGCCCTCACACTGGTCTATTCGGGCAGTCTCTACTGCAGCGGACTGACATTGAGGGTGAGCGAGGTGACCTGTCTGCCCGTGGCCATGAATCTATCCTGCACGGGCACTTCCTACAACACGGCCGACTTCGAGTGGTCTGTTTTCCAGTCGGAAAACTATCCTGACCACAACTATAACTGGCAGATAGAGTACGGGCCGCAGGGCTTCAATCCCGGCACCGGCACCACCGTTCCCGCCACCGCCTCCCCTGCCACCATCGGGGGGCTTTTAGCCGACACCTGGTATGACGCCTACCTGCACTACACCTGCACCAGTGGTCAAACAAACTTGGCAGGCCCGGTGTCGTTCAAGACGAGTACCGTTATGGAATGTTTCGACGAGCCCATCGTAAATGGATCACAAACGACCACCTCCCCCGTAGCTTTCGGAATTGGCGGTTATGCTGCCGGACATTATCACTGCTCTCAAGAAATTTATACGGCTTCCGAACTTTCAGCCATGGGACTACAGGCTGGCGATGCCATCGTCTCGCTCGCAGTGCAGTACAAATCAGGTATTTACACGACACTTTCCCGCAACATTGCCATATTCATGGGACACACCGACAAAGCGATGTTCCAAGGTGACGGATGGAACTGCAACGACTGGATCAGTTGGTCTTCTTTAAGCAATGTCTTTACCGACAAAGCAGTGACCATCAGCAATGTGCAACCCAATCAGTGGGAGAAGTTTGATTTTGATTCCCCATTCATTTGGGACGGCCTTAGCAATGTGGTGATCGCTTTTGCCGACAGCGGGGACTATTATTGGGAGTCCGTAAATTTTGCCGCCAACACATACGTCACGGACGCCTACAATCAGAACACCGGTGCCATTTATCTATATCAGGAGAGCACCCCCATTTCCTACTCCGGAACACTTCCCACCGGTATCCAAGTGTCGCAACGTGCCAACATGAAACTTTGTTTACAAACAAGCTGCTTAAAACCAAATCATCTGACTTACAACACATTGAATCGTCACACGGTGAAACTGGACTGGTTCCCGGGTTATCAGGAATCTTCCTGGAATGTGGAGTACGGTCCTGCGGGATTCACGCCGGGTACTGGAACGACAGTCACGGTGAACGGGACCCCGACATTGACGGTCTCCCAACTTGCGTCGGGTGCTTACGATTTCTACGTACAAGCGGTTTGCGGCACCTACGAGGTAAGCAACAAAGCGAAAATCACCATCCAGACGGGTGGTTTCGAATGTGCGCAAATCGGCGAGGGCACCGTCACCAACAGCATCATCCCCATGGGATGGTATTACGGCAACAATGCCAAATACACCTATACTCAACAGATCTACACATCCGACGAGCTGGCACAGCAAGGCATCATGGGGAGCATCAACTCCCTCGCCATCCAATACAACGGCACCAACCAGACCAAGGATCCGGTGAGCATCTATCTCGGCAACACCACCCAGACTTCCATGAACTGGGACAATGGATGGGTCCCCGTTTCGCAGATGCAGCTGGTCTATAACGGCAGCGTGAATCTGACAAACGGCTGGACAAGCATCACATTCGACAATCCGTTCCTTTGGGACGGCAACTCCAATCTTGTGGTTGCTTTTCTGAATAACAGCGGCACCGAAAACGGCTCTTCCGAATTCTACATGCATGAGACCAACATACAGATGGCCGCAGAGATGACGAGAAGCTATGCCATTGACATCAACAATATTGAAAACGATGTCACGCGATACTATTCCCGTCCCAACATCCGTTTCTGCGGCGCCGGTGATGTCTGCACCTTGCAGCGTGACATGGAAATCTCTCTGTTTGAAGGGGAAACCTACAGTTTCTATGGCACTCCCATCACGGAGCCCGGCACCTATCAGCACCGCTGGTTTGTCAGTGAGGAGTGCGACAGCTTGGTGGTCTTGCATGTCTCCATGGTCAAGGTCATCTTCGTGACCACGACCGGTGCCGGTTCGCACGACGGCAGCACCTGGACCAACGCCATGGAGCTGCAGGAAGCCATGAACGCGGCAGGCGCCATCACCGACAGGGTACCTTATCTCTACGTCAAGAAGGGCACCTACACGGGCAACCAGACCGGCACGAACAGCTTCGAAATCAAGCCCAATGTCCGGGCGTACGGTGGCTTCAACGGCAACGAGCCCGCGAATTTCGATCTGAACAACCGGACGCAGACCAACATCAACCAGACCATCCTGTTCGGGTCCAACGTGCGTCGGGTACTGTACCAAAACACGGATTTCCCTGACGACCAAGCCTCTGCTTTCGACGGATTCACCATCCGCGGCGGCACCGTCAACACGGCTGTAGAGGGCGGCGGTGCCTACATCCGGAAAAACTGCACGCTCCAGAACTGTGTCATTACTGCCAACAACGCCGCTATTTCGGGTTCTGAGAACAACATTTCCCGGGGAGGTGTGGCCGTTTACAACAATGGGGGCACGCTCAACAGCTGTGAGATTTACAACAACACCATCAACATTTCCGGCACTGGACACGGGCATCACATATATGGTGTGGGGGTCTATAACCAAAACGGTGTCGTCATAAACTGCAACATCCACGACAATCTGACGGTTTTTGACGGCAACGGCGACAACTGGCAGGTGCTTGGCGGCGGCATCTATGACAACCAAAATGGAAGCCTCATACAAGACAACCTCATCACCCATAACAGCGCGGAACGTGGCGGCGGCCTCTTCCTGAACGGCAGTTCAGTGGTTAACCGCTGCGTCATCAGCAACAACACCACTTTCGGAAACGGTGGCGGAGTCTATACGTCAAGCAACGGATGTTCTCTCAACCATTGTTTGATCAGCAACAATGCCGCAGGCGACAAAGGCGGTGGCGTATATGACCGGGCTTCCACCATTACCTCCTGCAACATTGTGCGCAACTCGGCGGTGAACAACGGTGGCGGTCTTTACACCATCAATGGAAGTGCCCTGAGCAACAGCATCGTCTGGGGCAACAAAGTGGGTGCTGCGGACAATCAGCTGGCCACCAACAGCAACCATCACTTTACCGTGGAGTCCTCCGCCATCCAAGGGGGCTACAGCGGCGCCATCACGTTGGAGGCGGAGAACACCGGCTTGGGCATCGGTTATCCGAAATTCGCCAACCCGACACTTGAGGCGGGTGTGGATGCGAACAACGCCATCGGCGACTGGACGCTGCAGAACGGCTCCATCTGCATCGACATGGGCCAGGATGCACTTGCCGGCGGGACAACGGATTTGGCCGGAAACCCGCGCATCCAGCAAGAACGCGTCGATATCGGTGCGTACGAATCCGCATTCGGAATGGCCTATCCGTTGCATCCGCAAGCGGAAAGCAACATCATCTACGTGACCACCACGGGCGCAGGCGCACAGGACGGCTCCTCATGGGCCGATGCAACCTCCCATCTGCAATATGCCATGGATGTGGCCATGGGTTGTGAACCCACGGCCGCCGTCTGGGTGGCCCAAGGCACCTACCATCCGGGCAGACCGCTCATCGTGCAGCCGAAAGTAGCGGTGTATGGCGGATTTGGCGGTTACGAAGACTACACCTATGATCTCGATTTGCGCGACTTCACCACCAACGCCACCATCATCGATGGCGATTCGGCGCACCGCGTGCTGGAAATGAGCTGTCCGTTCGCTGGAGAAGAGGTTGTGGATAACACGACCGAATACTATTCGGGACCTGTGGAACTGCTTATGCCGGTGTCGGGCATTCGTGATGTGACCGCCTGCTCGGGCACCATATACGATGACGGCGGAGCGTCTGGCGATTATGCCAGCTCCTGCAACGGCACAATCATCCTCCGTTCCTACAATTCCTCCTCCATCATCACCCTGACCGGAAGCTACAACACGGAAAACTGCTGCGACAAACTGCGGATCTATAACGGTGTCGGCGGGGACCTGATCGGCAACTATGCCGGCGAGGGCGACATCAACATCACTTCCGGGCCCAATGGTATTCTGGTACTGACATTTACTTCGGACGGCAGTCTCTCTGAATCGGGTTTTAACTTGCTGTTCACTTGTACGGATTGCGAGCCCGCGACTCCCGAAACGCCTGAAGAAGCCCCCGATTCGCCCTTCCCCATTGGCATCAGCCGTTTCGACGGTTTCGTTTTCCAAAACGGCTATGAAAGCAATTCCGCTTCGGGCGCCTACCTGTTGGATAACACGGAGATGGCCAACTGCGATTTCCGGGACAACCATGGCGGCATGGGCGTTTATTCGAAAAACAACACCTTCAGCCATTGCACCTTCACCAACAATGACGGATCCGGCCTTTACGGACAAGCCATTACCGCCAACTATTGTACCGCCAGCAACAACATCAACGATTATGGTATTCAAGTCATTAACAGTACATTGACCGACTGTTCGATTCATGACAACATGCACGGCCTTAGAATCGATGGCGGCAAAGCGACAGGTTGTACGGTGACGGCTAACGGCAATCCGAATGTCACGAACACGGAATTCTACGGAATTGACGCCTCGGGGTCGGTCCAGATTATCAACACCTCTGTGACCAACAATTACAGCATGGGCTTGCGGGCGAATGGAGGTCTCTATGTCAATATGAACATCGCCAACAACGAAAGCAAGAAAAAGAACGGGTATGTGGCCGGCGTATTCGCCGAAAACAATGCCCGCTTTGTGAATTGCAATATTGTGAACAACAAGGCTATCGTGCTGGCGAATTCTTCGTATTGGGGCGACGAAATATGGTATAACAGCGAAAATGCCGTCGGTGGTGTCTATAACAACTCGTCCAACAATGAGTTCACCAACTGCATCATTTGGGGAAACCGTTTCTTGGATTCCGTGAACAACGTCGGCAATATCCGTAATGAATCCACCTTTACCTATTGCGCCATCGAAGGCGGTCATGCAGGTGTAGCCAACATCACGCTGGATTCGTTGAACCATGGCATTGCCCCGTCAGCCTCCTACGTGCGTTTCGCCAACCCGTCGGCTGCAGCTGGTATCACTACGCAAGCCGATGTGAGCTATCAGTTGTCACCGGGTTCGGCTTGCATTAACGTGGGCAACCCCAACACCACCTCGCTGAACCTGCCGCTCTACGACCTTGCCGGATCCCTGCGTATCAAACAGAACCACATCGATATCGGCGCTTACGAATTCGGTGATGTCACCTATCTCACCATCAACGACACCATTTGTCTGGGCGAGAGTTTCTTTTACGAGGATTACTTCGTCTATCCCGAAACGCCCGGTCTGTTCCGAGACACCGTCATCTACAACCAAGCGGGTGTGGATTACATTGCCTATATCAACTTGACCGTGAATCCGGTTTACAATGTCAGCATCGACACTACTATTTGCGAAGGCCAGTCCTATTCATTTAACGGTCAAACGTACAACACTACAGGAACCCATACAGCCTATCTGCAAACTGTTTTCGGATGCGACAGCACCGTGGTCCTCCACTTGACGGTCAACCCCACCGTTTACAACGACATCAGTAAAACCGCCTGCGAATCGTACACTTGGAATCAGACAACTTACAATGCGACAGGCAATTATACTCAAACATTCACTTCTGCCACCGGTTGCGACAGTGTCGTCACCCTGCATCTCACCATCCACCACGCAAGCAGTCACGAATACTATCAAACCGCCTGTGTGTCATACACTTGGAACAACGTCACCTACTCAGAAAGCGGCATCTATCAGCAGACGCTGACCAATGCGGCCGGTTGCGACAGTGTGGTGACCCTGCATTTGACGATCGTGAATGTCATCACCAACGAATTCAGCGCAACGGCCTGCGACCATTACACTTGGAACGGCATCACCTACGCGCTCAGCGGCGACAAGGTGCAAACCTTCACGGCCGCTTCCGGCTGCGACAGCGTGGTGACCCTGCATCTGACGATCAACCAGAGCAACACGGGTGTGGAAACGGTGAGCGCATGCGACAGTTACACATGGATTAACGGCGTGACTTACACGCAGACACCTTCAGTGGCGCCCACCTACACGCTGACCAACGCCGCTGGCTGCGACAGCGTGGTGACCCTCCAGCTGACCATCCGCCACTCCAACGCATACAGCTTCAACGCAACCGCTTGCGACAGCTATAGTTGGAACGGCACCACTTATACGACCTCAGGTGATTATACGCAGACCTTCACGAATGTAGCAGGTTGCGATTCCGTAGTGACATTACATCTGACGCTGTACCAGTCAGTTGCAACGGATGATTATGTCACGATTTGCGAATATGAGCTGCCTTACAGCTACTTGGATACGATTTTCGAACCGGGGACGCCTGCCAGTTCAACAGTTATTTTCACCCTTTCCACCATTCACGGTTGCGACAGTGTGGTGACGTTGCACCTGACTGTTGTTCCTGCCTTTACGCCGCAATTCAGTGTGACGGGTAGTATTAATCCTTGTCTCAGCAGTTCTGCAACACTCTATGTGATGGGTAGTTACGCTGCTTATGCTTGGTCCAACGGTGCAACTACTTCCTCAATTACGGTGGATGAGGCTGGTTACTACTGGGTAGAAGTGACGGACATCTACGGTTGTACGGGTATGTCTGAAACGGTACAATTAGGAACCAGCGAGTTGATTACCGATACTGCGAAGATCTGTATGGTGGGTGTTGAGAACAACCACAATTTAGTGGTTTGGAATATTTTGGACGATCCAGATGTGCAGGATTACCATATTTATCGCGAAAACGACCAAGCGAATGTGTTTGAATCGTTGGCATTGGTGCCCGCGAACGCTACAAATGCCTACGAGGACGTCACCGCCGATCCTTCTGTTCGAGCGTATCGTTACAAAATCACCGCTGTGGATGCTTGCGGTGGCGAAACTCCGATTAGCGATTACCATAAGACAGTCCATTTGACCATCAATCAGGGACTTGGCAACAGCTGGAATCTCATTTGGACTCCGTATGAAGGCTTTGAGTTCTCCAGCTACAAGCTCTACCGCGGCACGGCCAACAACAATTTGCAACTTATCCAGACGATGCCTTCCACGCTGACTTCCTTCACCGACAACAACCCTGCCGGCGACGCCCTCTTCTACCAGATCGAGGTGGTCATGACGGAGAGTTGCGTGCAGCAGACCCGCGACGTGACCTATACGGGCGCACGCTCCAACATCGTATATAACAACATCCCCGTGACCGTCGAGGTGGCCGTCAGTGCTTGCGACAGTTACGATTGGAACGGCCAGACCCTGAATGCAAGCGGCGACTACACGCAGACCTTCTCCTCAACTCTCGGCTACGACTCCGTGGTGACGCTGCATTTGACCGTCAACCCGTCCGTAAGTTCCGAATTCTCCGTCACAACGGAAGAGCCCTGCTACACTTGGAACTCCGAAAGCTATTGCGCCTCGGGCGACTACTCCCAAACGCTGCAGACCGTCCATGGCTGCGACTCTGTGGTGACCCTGCACCTGACCATCACCGTCGGTATCGACGACCACAACCTCGGTGCGTCCATGAACGTCTATCCCAACCCAACCTCCGGCGTGGTCAACGTAGAATGTATAATGAATAATGTAGAGATGCATAGCGTGGAATTCCACGTGTATGACGCATTCGGGCGGCTATTGCAATCAACCGGCGGTGTAGAGACGCGCCATGGCACGTCTCTGCCGACGGACAAACACGGTTCCTCCGCACAGACGCAAATCGACCTGTCCCATTACGCCGCCGGCGTCTATTTCATCAAGGCCGTGACGAACGGCAACGTGGTGGCCGTTCGGAAGGTAATCAAGAATTAAGAATTCAAAATCAAGAATGACAAAAGGCGCATGATGTTTCCCTCATCGTGCGCCTTTTTTGTCATCGCATCATCGCTTCATCCCTTCATCGCTTCATCCCATCATCGCCAACATTTTCTCCCGCCGTATCCATAAAATTCGTACTTTTGCGAAAATTTTACGCTATGGGATTCTTTTCATTCTTCAACAAAAATAAAAAAACAGAGATCAACGAGGAACAAAAGAAGGAACTGAACGAGGGTTTGCAGAAATCCAAGGAGAATTTCTTCAAGAAACTGGCGAAATCCATTGCCGGGAAGTCAAAAGTGGATGACGAGGTGCTCGACAACCTCGAAGAGGTGCTCGTCACCTCCGACGTCGGCGTGGAGACCACCCTCAAGATCATCGACCGCATCGAGAAGCGCGTCTCCAAAGACAAATACCTGGGCACCAGCCAGGTGAACATGATTCTCAAAGAGGAGATCGCCGGGTTGCTGCTCGAAAACGACCTCGAAAAGGCCAACGATTTCGTCATCCCCGAGATGAGCACCCCCTACATCATCCTCGTGGTCGGCGTGAACGGTGTGGGCAAGACCACCACTATCGGCAAGTTAGCGTACCAGTACAAAAAGCACGGCTACTCCGTCACGCTGGGCGCGGCCGACACCTTCCGTGCCGCCGCCATCGACCAGCTCAAAGAGTGGGGCAACCGCTGCGATGTGCCCGTCGTGGCGCAGAAGATGGGCTCCGACCCCGCCGCCGTGGCCTACGACACCGTCAAGTCCGCCATCGCCAACAACAGCCAGGTGGTCATCATCGACACCGCCGGCCGCCTCCACAACAAAGTCAACCTCATGAACGAGCTGGTGAAGATCAAAAACGTCATCCGCAAGCTCGTGCCCGACGGTCCGCACGAAATCCTGCTCGTCCTTGACGGCTCCACCGGACAGAACGCCTTCGAACAGGCCAAGCAGTTCACCGCCGCCACTGAGGTCAACGCACTGGCCATCACCAAGTTGGATGGAACCGCGAAGGGCGGTGTCGTCATCGGCATCTCCGACCAGTTCCAAGTCCCGATCAAATACATCGGCGTGGGCGAGAAAATCCACCAACTCCAGATCTTCAACCGCGTCGAATTCGTGGATTCCCTGTTCCCTGACAATTGGTAGTCATGTCCAAACAGATCGTCATCGATGAGAACTCCGGCTTCTGCTTTGGCGTCACCAACGCCATCAGCACTGCCGAGAAGTACCTGACCGAGCACCGTTTCCTCTACTGCCTGGGCGACATCGTCCACAACAACGAGGAGATGAGCCGGCTGTCGGCGTTGGGACTGGAAATCATCACGCACGAGCAGTTCAAGAACCTGCACGACACGACGGTGCTCATCCGCGCGCACGGGGAGCCGCCCGGAATCTACCGCATCGCCGAACAGAACCACATCCGCCTGATCGATGCCACCTGTCCGGTTGTGTTGCGACTCCAAAAGCGCATCCTCGACGCCTACCACACCTCCGGCAAAGACCGCCAAATCCTGATTTTCGGGAAAAAGGGCCATGCCGAGGTCGTCGGGTTGCTCGGGCAGACCGACAACACCGGCATCGTGCTCTCGTCACCCGCCGACATCGAGCGCATCGACTTCTCACGGCCCTCCATCCTCTACTCCCAGACCACCCAGAGCTTAGAACTCTACAACCAGCTGATCGAGCAGATCCACGCGCGCTACGAGGCACAAGGGCACGGCGACGGGTTCGAATTCCAAGACACCATCTGCCGGAAAGTCTCCTCACGAGCCAAGCAAATCGCCGAATTCGCCACCCGGTTCGACGTCATCCTCTTCGTCTCCGGCGAAAAAAGCTCCAACGGACTCTATCTATATAATATATGCAAGCAACACAATCTGCGCAGTTACATGCTGACCCAGGTGGACCAATTAGCGAGCCTCGACCTGTCGGATGCGGAGACCATCGGCATCTGCGGCGCCACCTCCACCCCCATGTGGTTGATGCAAGAAATTGCGTCGAAATGTGCGGAATAGCGCGATTTTGTCCCGAACGCTCCTCCGCGACGCCCTTTTTTTTAACAACCATTTATTAACGCCCGCTGAAATTTTAACAAATAATCGTTAAAATTCAAATACACATATTTTTATATTTAATTGTTTATCAATTGTTTAAAAAATAATTTCATCGAAAACATAAATAAATATTGATTTATTATTAAAAATATCATATCTTTGCGGTGGTTTTGATTAAGGATTCGCACCAATAGAACAGCAAAGATATGAAAGAGAAAACTACTCGCATAAAAACAGGGATCGGAGCGCTGCTGATGCTGCTCGGGGCAACCATGGCCCTGCACGGGCAGACGGCGCTTTACGAAGAGGATTTCGGCACACCGGCCTCAGCCACCCTCATACAGCATTACGCCGGCTGGCAGAACAGCTCGGTCATCTACACGGGCAACGGCACCTGCGATATCCGGACCACCAGCGCCTCCACCGGCTACGGGGGCGCGTCCGGCGGCGGCAACGTCATGATCAACGACACCCTGAAGTGGTTCCAGATTTCCGGGCTGAACACCTCTTCCGCCCTTCCGACTGTCAACCTCTATTGCGGACTGCGCAAGACGGCCTCTGAAAACGGCAGCAACTTCAGGGTGCAGTTTTCCACCGACAGCATGATTTGGGTGGAGCTGCCTATGCAGGACACCCTGCCCACCGGCACCGGCACCGGCAAATGGTTCCGCGTCTGCTTCCCCAACCTGCCTGCACACCCTTACCTTCACCTCCGCTTCTCCAACTTGGCCAAAGTGGACTATCGTTTGGACGACATCCGCATCGTAGAGGGCACGGAGACCGTTTTGGAGACGACAGCCACGCCCACCGCCACCCCGGGCGGGGGCACCTACTATGAGGAACAGCGGGTCGTCCTCGAATGCGCCACCGGAGAGGCCGACATCTTCTACACACTGGACGGAAGCACGCCCACGGAAATGTCCACCCCATATCTCGACACTCTGACCGTCAGCTCAAGCTGCACTTTGAAAGCCCTCGCGCTGAAAAGCGGGATGTACAACAGCGACGTGCTGACCGTCCAGTACACCATCCTGGACACCATATCCCTGCTGGCGCTTCCCTTCGACATTTCCGGCAACAGCGACTCCAGCCATCTGGACATCAAGACAATGGCAGGATTCCGCAGTCACAAGTTAGGGAGTTCCTACGCGAACGGCTCCGTGAAGTTCGAGTCGAAGAACGCCGGATCGGCCACGCTCACCGCGCATCTGGACAGTTCACCCGGCACGTTGAGCTTCGACTTGCGAGGGGTCAAAGGCGGCAATCCGTCATCCTACAGCGGCATCACCTTCATCGTGAGCGAGTCTGCCGACGGCACGCAATGGTCAACCGTGGCCACCCTGAACGAAACGGAGATCAGCACCGACGGTTTCAGCCACTTAGGGCCTTACCCGCTGTCGGAGGAGACGCGCCACATCCGCTGGATGTTGGCGGCGGCCAGCAACGGGAACACGCAGTTGAACAACATCGTCATCACCAAACGGACCGAGACCGACGATGACGACGTAGGCATCGACGGGCCCGTGGTTCCGCCCGGCCCCGCCCCCTACCCCAACCCGGCTTCCACCACCTTCCGCTGGAACCTCTGTGAAGAGGGTGTCGTCATCAGCCTATACGACCTCACCGGGCAGCTCGTCCGGCAATGGGAGAACATACCCGACGGACAGGTTTTGGACATTTCCGGCATCACAGCGGGGATCTACCTGCTACAAGCGGTCACCCCGACGGGAAAAATCACGAAAAAGTTCATCATAAAATAAAAGAAAGGAGGTAAAACAGATTAATTAAATCATTCAAATAGTGTGTCTGTGTCCATAGCTTTATTAGTTTCAACTTGTTTAGGGAGAGAACGTAAAACGGCAATGGTTTGATGATGGTCCCTCAGAACCTTCAAGTGCTTCAATTCATTTTAATATTTTGTTTTCATGGTTAGTATCGTACCACATCAGACAATTATCACGAACTCTCCCTTTACGGGTTGACTTTCAAAATACCGAATCGCCTCGCACAATGTTCCTCTGAACGTGAAAGCATGGATTTTGGTCAGCTCCTTCGCCACGGCGACAGGGCGGTCGGGGCCCATGATTTCCGCCATTTTGGCCAGGGATTTGAGCAGGCGGTGCGGCGATTCATAGAACACCACCGTCTCCTCCATTTCGGCAAAGCGTTTCAGGAGCGTCTCTTTGCCTTTTTTATGCGGCAGGAATCCGAAGAAGTAGAAACTGCTGCACGGGAACCCCGACTGCACAAGGGCGGGCACGAAGGCAGTGGCGCCGGGGAGGCATTCGACTTCCACCTCCTGTTTCAGGGCCTCGCGCACGAGCAGGAACCCCGGGTCGGAGATGCCCGGCGTGCCGGCATCGCTCACCAATGCGGCGTTCTCCACCTGCTGAATCAAGCGGATGTAGTTCCCCACCTGCTCATGTTCATTGAAAATATGGTACGCCATGCAGCGTTTGCCCTCGATCTGGTAGTGTTGGAGCAGGTTTTTGGTGGTGCGGGTATCCTCGCAGAGAATCAGGTCCGCGGTTTTCAGGACGTTAAGCGCGCGGAGGGTGATGTCCTCGAGATTGCCGATCGGAGTCGGCACGATAAAGAGTTTTGCCATAACGGGTATATTCTAAAACAATGAAAGACGGTCTTTTTAACCGTCTTTCTCAATCGTGCCCAGAACAAGAGTCGAACTTGCACATCCGTTCGGATACTACACCCTGAATGTAGCGCGTCTACCATTCCGCCACCTGGGCTTAAAAAATCCCCTCTTTGATGATGTCGTGAATATGAATCACGCCCAAATAGTGGTCATCGTCATCCACCACAAAGATGTTGGTGATCTGATGTTCTTTCATCATCTGCAACGCATCCACGGCGAGGGTGTTCTCGTGGACGGTTTTGGGTTTCCGGGTCATGATGTCCTTCGCTTTGAGGGACATGATTTCCTGGTGATGCTGGATGGCGCGGCGGAGATCACCGTCTGTGATCGCACCGACCACCTTGCCGTCTTCGACGACCGCTGTCACGCCCAACCGTTTTCCGGAAATCTCCAGGATCACTTCCTGCATATTGGCTTCCTCCTTGACGGAGGGGACCTCGTTGAGTTTGTAAAGATCCACCACCTTCATGCGGGTTCTCTTTCCGAGAATGCCGCCGGGATGCAGTTTTGCGAAATCCTCCGTGGAGAAACCGCGCATCTTGATGAGCGTTGACGCCAGAGCGTCGCCGATTGCCAACTGAGCCATAGCGCTGCTGGTCGGGGCCAGATGGTTGGGACTTGCCTCACGCGTCACCGTGCAGTTCAGCACACAGTGGGCTTCCTTTGCCAAGAGGGACTCCATTTCACCGACAATGGCGATGAGCAGGTTTCCGTTGGCTTTCAAAAACGGGATCAGCAGGGCTATTTCCGGCGTGTTCCCGCTCTTGGAGATGCAAATCACCACATCATCCTTCTGGATGATGCCCAAGTCACCGTGGACGGCGTCGGCAGCGTGCATGAACACCGAGGGGGTTCCTGTGGAATTGAACGTTCCGACAATCTTCTGCCCTATGATGGCGCTCTTTCCGATGCCCGTGACGATGACGCGACCTTTGCACTTGATAATCTCTTGAACGGCCTTCACGAAATTGTCATCCAGATACCCGGTAAGCTTCGCCACCGCTTCTGCTTCTTCGCTGACCACTTTCGTGGCATATCGGATGATTTCTTGTGGTTCCATTCTACTGAGATGCTCTCGTTGCCTTTTCGCTTCTATCAAAGAACGAAATTTTTCATACTTCCTTCTAAGAATCGAAGTATTTGAAAAATAACGCTTGAAATCCGACTCGCTTAACGTTTCCAAGTCGTTATTTTCGAGCGGCAAAAATAAAGAAATTTTTGATATGTTCGAAGGGTTAGGCAATTTTTTTTTGTTCCGGGGGCAAACCTCCTGACAAATGTCACATCCGAAGAGATACTCTTCTTCCGCTAACTCATTATAATTCGGATATTTACATTCAGTATTCAGATACGAGACGCACCGTCGCGCATCCACCCGGAACGGGGTTTCCAAAGCGTTCACCGGACAACTTTTGACACAGATTTCACAACTTCCGCAGTCGGATTTCGGCACGGATTCGTCATATTGGTCGCAAAAACGATCAACCAAAAGGATGCCCAAAACGAAAAACGAGCCGTTTTTGTTATGTATCAGTCCGTTCTTGCCCATACACCCCACCCCGGCCTCCACCGCCCAGCGCTTCTCCGAAATGGCGGAACTATCCACTGTCAGCCGGCATCTGGCCGTCGGGGACACGCCCGCAATCCGCTCCGCCAACTGCTGCAACAGACCCTTCACCAAGACGTGGTAGTCCTGAATCCAGGTGTAGCGCGCCAAACGATAACGGTCCGACTTGGGTTGGATATCTGTCAAGTAATTGTAAGTCACCACTATCACGGACTTGCAACCGGGCAGCAGCGACTCCGGGTTGAACCGACGGTCAACGTCGCGTTCCAGAAAGTGCATCTCGGCATGGAACGCCTTGCCGATGGACTGCCTGAACTCGTCTTCGGCCTCCGCGAGCACCCGCGCGCGTGCAATCCCGCAGTCCTGGAAACCGATTTCAGCGGCCCACGACTTGATGTCTTGCGAGGAAAGGATTGCCGGGGACATACTAAAACTCTATGGCGTCGAACTTTTCGGGAATCTTGACACTGGTCACGCCAGGCACGTTCAAACGGACCACCTTCAACTTGCCCCGCACTTCGATGAGGCGGTCCAACTCCTTGAAAACGAACTCTGTAAAGAAGGAACTGGTGCTGTCCACCGGTTCGAAGGCAGAGTACTCGAAACCCAGCTTCTGCCCCTTCGGCAGCTTGTCGGTGTCACCGTTGAAGAGTGCCTGGACCGTTTGGAAATCAAAGGCAAACGGCAACAGCCGCCTGAACGGCGCGTAGGTGCCTTTGTAATATTGATAGGTCAGCTTGTTCACGTACGTGATGCTGTCGGGGGTGAACACCGCGCGCATGACCTCTATGCCATACGCATGGATATTCAGATAAAGAATGCTGTCGGTCCGGTTGACCATGTAGAAATTGCCGGATTTGGTGCCGTTGGTATCTACCAGATCGAATTTCCCGCGATAGGTGATCCAGTCGTAACCCGTAGCCATCGGCAACACGATGGTATCGGCGGCGACATCCGCAGTGTCAACACTTTGCGAGCGAGCCACAGAAGGCATCAGCAGCAGCGACGCCGCCACCATAAAACCGGAAACGATATGCATCAACTTTTTCATTGTCAATTTGACTCCTGTCAACTCCATAAGTTATATTTGCCGGGACACCCGGACCTCGTCGATTCGGTTGTGGTCCATGCGGACGATTTCGATTTCGTAGCCCATGAACCGGAAGGAATCGCCCTCCTTGGGAATCGTTTCAAGATGATCGACCACGAAACCGGCCACCGTGGAGTAGTCTATTTCGTCGTAATCGACCTCATAGCCGTCAATCACGTCGGTGAGCACATCGATGGGCGCGTCGCCCTTCACCAACACGGTATGGTCCTCGCATTCGGTGACATCGGGCTCCACAACTTCCTCTTCCTCAGGCATTTCCCCAATGATATTCTCGATAATGTCGTGCAGGGTGACTATACCGGCCAGGTCACCGAACTCATCCACCACGATGCCGAAGTAGTATTGTTTCTGGCGGAAAGCGTTGAGAATTTCCTGAGCGTCCGTGTTTTCCGTGAAGACGAGCGGTTCGTCCAGCATCGAACGCACATCCGCCGTGCCCTCTTTGTTCAATTCCATGAAGAAGTCCTTGATGTTCAGCACGCCAAGGTAGTTTTCCACATGTTTGTCGCACACCAGCACACGGCTGAAGGAGAAGTCGTAGAGCTGTTTGATGAACTCCTCTTGCGGCAGATTCACGTCAATCCACTCGATTTCAGAGCGATGAATCATGACGTGGATGGCGCGCTTGTCGGCGAAGGAGAAGATATTCTCGTGCATCTCGCTCTGTTCCTCCTCGATCACGTCGGTTTCGCCGGCCTCCTTGATGATGTCGAGCAGCTCGTCCTCGGTGAGGTGGTCTTCATTCGCTTTCACGCCCAAGAGTTTGTCAATCAGGACCGTAGTACCGGAAAGGGCCTTCACGGCGGGTTTGAAAATCACGCGGATGAAGTTCATGATGGGGGCCACCACCACGGAGACTCGCTCGGGTTTGGAGAGCGCTATCGTTTTAGGGACGAGCTCGCCCAGCACGATGGTGACGAACGTGACGATCAGAAAGCCGATGACCAACGCGGCAGAGGCGGCGAACGATTCCGACATGTGCATCCAGCGGAACAGCACCTCCAGGTAGGGCGAGAGCGCGGCGCCGCCGATGAAACCCGTCAGCAAGCTGATCAACGTGATGCAGACCTGGATGGAGGCCAGGAACTCCTCCTGACGGTCCTGCAGGAACAGCGCCTTGCGGACGGCTTTGGGGAACTTGTCTGCATACTTATCGATGCGGATTTTCTTGAAGGAGACAATCGCAATCTCGCTCATCGAAAAGAATCCGTTGGCTAAGATCAGTAAAAGAATGACAACAAGACGTATCATGGCTATTTTTGCGAAATACTGATATTCAACACGTTATAATTATTACTCCTCTATTTGAAATTTCGGTGCAAAGATACAATTTATCCGTAAGTATCAGTCATTGAGAAAATTTTGTACTTTTGCAAAAAATTTCGGCTTGGTATAAATCAGACTCTTATACACTCGTAATCCTCTTATTGCCAGTTATTTGATTCACTTAATAGCATTTTTATGAAGATACTGTTTGTCATTGACACCTTCTATACGAACAACAACGGGACCAGTATTTCGGCGCAACGTTTCGCCTCGGAGTTGCGCAACCGAGGTCATGAGGTCCGTATTTTGACCGCTCATTCGTCGGGGGAATCGGATGTGAACATCTTTTCGCTGCGGTACTTCCGCATGCCTATTTTCCAACCGTTGATGGACAAGCACAACTTCAATTTCGCAAAATGCTGGGGCAGAGAGGCGAGGGAGACCATCCACACGGCCGTGGCGTGGGCGGATGTGGTACACTGTTATCTGCCGTTCGCGCTGGAAGGGGTTGTGGAGCGTTACTGCGAAAAAGTGGGGAAGCCCTGCACCGCCGCAGCGCATTTGCAAGCGGAAAGCCTCACCGCCAACATCCGTCTGCACAGATGCAAATGGGCGAACAACCTGTTTTACAAAATTTTCGGCAAAGTCCTCTGCAATCGCGTGCAGCATGTGCACTGTCCGTCACAGTTCATGGCCAACGAGGTGAAAGCCCACGGCTTCACCGCCAAGATGCACGTCATCAGCAACGGCATACAGTCGCCGTTCATTGAAGCGGGCAAGCGCCACATCGCAGGCCACCGGACCGAGACATACGACGAATACAAGGGCAAGATCCTGATTTTGATGGTGGGGCGGCTGACCCGCGAGAAGGGGCAGGAGCTGATCATCCGTTCGGTGCCCTATTCCAAATACGCCGACCGCATCCAGCTGGTTTTCGCCGGGCGCGGACCGATGCTGAAGCAGTACGAGAAGGCGGGCGAGACACTTCCGCTGAAGCCGAAGTTCGTCTATCTGAAGCGCAACGAGCTCATCGAGCTCTTTTCGCAAGCCGACCTCTACGTGCACGCCGCCGACATGGAATCGGAAGCCATCTCCTGCATCGAGGCCTTCGCCACGGGACTGGTACCGGTAATCGCCAACAGCCCGCTGTCCGCCACCACTCAGTTCGCCCTCGACGACCGCAGCCTCTTCAAGGCCGGCGACCCCCAAGACCTCGCCCGCGCCATCGACTACTGGCTCGACAACACGGAGGAGCGGCTGAGAATGGAGAAAGTCTATCAGGAATCCGCTCAGAAATACAGCATTGACAACTCCATCACCCTTTTCGAGGAGATGTTGAAAGAAGCTATCCAAGATCATGAGAAGTCAAAGCAACCCCTGTCGTAAAGCAGTATCATTCTTCCTGTCCGCCATTCTTGCCTGCTCGCTTCACGCGCAGAATGGCCGCCAGAAATGCCTCACCATCCGGGAGGACCGTTCGGTGGTGTTCCGTTATCACGCCCCCGAGGCCAAATCGGTGAAACTGGTCTTCGACGGCGAATTGCGCAAAGCGACCAACACAGTGGAAAGCGAGAGCTACCATTCGGTGAAGATGCAGCGCGACAGCAACGGCGTCTGGAGCTACACCACTCCCCCGCTCGCCCCTGAGGTCTATACCTACCAGTTCGACATCGACGGCGTATGCCGCCCCGACCCCGCCAACCCCGACTCCATCCGCGTGCGCGATGACAGGAAGAGCGTCTTCATCATCGAAGGCACTCCGCAGACCGAACTCTACATCAACGAGGCGTTGCGCGGCCGCATGGACACGGTGGTGTTTCCGGGCACGGCGGAGCGGAAAGACAGGACGGTGATCGTCTATACCCCACCGCAATACGCCCAAGGGAAGCGCAATCTGCCGGTGCTCTACCTGCTGCACGGGCTGAACGGCAACCAGACGGCATGGAACGACCGCGGACGAGCGGTGCAGATATTGGACAACCTCATCGCCCGGAACAAGGTCACCCCGATGATCTTGGTGATGCCCGACGCGAACCCGGAATGTCTGGTTTCCCAAGGCGAAGACATCGGGCTGATGGACAACATCAAGCACTACGGCTCCTGGAACAAGATGGAGTTCGAACTGTGTTATCCCGAAATGGACCGTTTCCTGAGCAACATCTACCAATTCTCCCCGGAACCGGGCAGCCGTGCGGTTGCCGGACTTTCACTGGGCGCCAAACAGTCGGCCAACCTCGCCAACCTCTACGACAGCACCTTCTCGGCTGTCGGACTCTTCTCCCCTGTGGCGGGCCGCAAGCAGGTGCCCCGCAGTTCGTATGCCAAATACTGGATCGCGGTCGGCAGGTCCGACTTCTTCTACGGGAAAGTCAACGTGCTGCGCAACAGGACACAGCGCAAGAACATCCCCTACACGATGTACAGCTCCGCCGGCGGCCACACCTGGCGCAACTGGCGCGTCTATTTCACCGAGTTTGTGCAAACTTTGTTCAAGGTCAAGATTTAGGTATTATGAAACAGCTTTTCACAGTAGCGATATTCGTCGCATTATGCGGGATAGTTCCGGCGCAAACGCAGCTGCCGAACAAGAGTTTTGAACAGTGGACCACCACCGACAAGGGCAATGCGCTGCCGAAGTACTGGCACTCCTACGGCGACGGCGACTGCCAGCTCAGGGGCATCTACTCCTGGGGCTGCGGTCCGCTGACGAAGAACCACAGCAACCGTGTGACCGGCCATACCGGCTACGGCTGCGAGATATACTCCACGAGCCTCAGCGGCAACTTGGTGAACGGGGTGCTCACCACCGGTCAGATGCAATTTGCCTCGCCCGACAACAACAACACCGACAACTGCACTTACACCGACAAGGACAACAAGCTGGGGCACAAGGCGGCGATGGCGTTCACCGGCCGTCCCGACTCCGTCTATTTCTGGTGCAAGTTCGAGATGAAGAAGCCCTCCAACGTGGCCATCGCCAAGTTCCATCTGCACGGCAACATCGCCTACCGCGACATCTCCACGCACAACGCCGGCACTGCGCAGAAGGGCAAAATCGGCAACGCCTACTGCGACATCAAGGACCACAACGACCAGAAATGGCACCGTTACAAATACAAATTCACCTATTATGACGAGCAGAACCGCGTGGTGGGCAGCACTTCGCGCACGCCCTCGTACATTCTGATCTGCTTCTCGACCAACAAGGTGGCCAAAGGCGGCAACAACGGCGACAAGCTCATCATCGACGACATCGAGATGATCTACAACAAGCGTCTCTCCCGCATCGAGATCGACGGCAACCCGCTGCCCGGATTCAATCCCGACTGCACGGAATACAGCTACGTCTGCGACGATCCCGCCCGCATTCCGGAGGTTTCGGCCGAGGCGCAATCCCCCAATGCCACGGTGCGCATTGAAAAAGCCCCGCAGCAAATCCTCATCACCGTCGTCCACGACGACGGCGAACAGGTTTACAGCATCACATTGCAAGACGCGGAGTTCCTGTCACACCGGTAATCACCCCGACGTCACGATAATATAAGGCTGCAGTTGTCATGGTTTGGGACTCACGGCGCTATCGAAAGCACCTTTCTCCTCTTCCATATTTCACTGTTCGCGAAAAAAAAATGTTGGCAGCAAACCTGGTTTCTTCGAGGACAATGCTCACTGCCAACATTTAAAAAATCATACGTGATTTCCGGCCTCACAAGCGTGTGCCATAATCTTGACGTCTTACTTCAACATGGATTCAATGTCTGCCTCCATCTCCTCGGGAGTTGTGGTGGGCGGGAAACGTTTGATGACGGTGCCGTCCTTCGACACGAGGAACTTGGTGAAATTCCACTTGATGTCGCTCTCCTTCTCCACACTCTTGCTGATGGTTTTGAACAGAGCCGCCGAAGCCTTGGCCTTCAAACCCTTGTACTCCTCCGCCGGGGCCGCCGACTTCAGATATTCGTAGATAGGGTGCGCTTCCTTGCCGTTGACATCGATTTTCTTCATCAGCGGGAAGGTGACACCGTGGTTGAGACGGCAGAACTCCGCAATCTCCGCGTCGGAGCCGGGCTCCTGGTTGGCGAACTGGTCGCACGGGAAACCGAGAATCACGAGACCTTGGTCCTTGTAC
>JAEEGL015090012.1_pt1 | contig 29762 bp, 22 predicted proteins | sample 9134231 | NCBI WGS metagenome assembly JAEEGL01 (sample SAMN16246548, study PRJNA631951) | gut metagenome | biome: gut microbiome; feature: rumen; material: fiber-attached | host: Bos | place: Iran: Karaj | collected 2018-10
CCTTCCTTTACATTCACGGTGGTAACGACACCGTCAATGGGCGCATATACGGTGCAATCCTCCAGCTGATCCTTAAGATCTGCCAGCTGGAGATCGCTTAAGGTCGTATCGGTGCCAAGACGGGCGGATTCCACCTGATAAGCATAGGTCTGAAGCTGCTGACTGGTACTGCGAAGAGCTGCATTATAGGAATCTACCGCAGATAAATAGGAGTTCTGCGCGCTGATCAGAGCATCGTAGAGCTTGGTCAGAGTGTTTTCCTCATTCTGTTTGGCCGCTTCATAATTTTGAAGAGCAGCATTGTAAGAGATCATGGCAGCATCAACGGAAGCCTGTGTACCCATGCCGCGGTCAAAACTGTCTCTTGCGGAATTAACCTGCGCATAGGAAGAGGAGACCGAAGACTGTGCGGACAGGATCGCAGAGCTTAATCCCTGATTGTTAAGAGCCACTTCGTTGTCATAGCTTTGCTGGGCACTAAGCAGTGCGTTATAGGCACTGTCCATGGCGCTCTGTGCATTTAACAGGGTAGCGTTTAATCCGTCGTCCAGATCCTGCTTATAGTTGCTGTAGTTGGTCTGCGCCTGGCGAAGAGCCAGATCGGCGTTTTTGGCGGAGGATGCCATGGCAGCTTCTTTTTCCTTAATGGCTTCCTCTATGGAATCGGAGTCCAGCGTAAAGAGCACGTCGCCTGCTTTTACGGTATCTCCTTTTTCGACGTTCACTTGGGTAATCTTGATGCCGGACAGATCGGCATAGACATTTTTCTCGGTTACCGGTGCAATGGTGCCGGTAAAGGTGTGATAGGTTTTGATATCCCGAGTTCCTACGGTGGCGCTGGTCATGCCAAAGCCTCCGGTCTGGGACTTGCCTCTTAACAGGAAAAAGAGCGCAAGGATGATGATCAGGATAACGATCAGGGTGATGATCAGTTTCTTATGTTTTTTCATAAATGCCCTCCTAATCATGCATTATAAAAAAAGCTGTTTCCCAACGCAATTAAGCGGGGGTGACATTTTTCTAAACAAAGTATAAAACGAAAAAAACTCCGCAGAGTCCCTGAGGGATTCTGCGGAGTAAAAAATCGATCGTCACTTAAGATCAGATGGTCTCGCCGCTACGATATCTGGTGATCAGCTTGTTGATACGCTCGGAAGGATTCAACAGGTCACTGATGGAGCAGTCATGATTCAAGGTATCGATGATATAAGCGATGTACTTGCTCATATCACAGCTGATGTACCATTCTCTGGATAAGAGCTCGGGGGTCTGGTATACCAGATTGGTGGTCAGTACACGGTCGATGATGCCATCTGCAAAGGCCTTATCAAAACGATCCAGACCGCTGGTAAACAGACCGAAGGTGGTGCATACAAAGATCTTGCGTGCCTTGCGGGCTTTTAAGCCGGCTGCAACTTCCAGCATGGAATCACCGGAGGAGATCATGTCATCCACGATGATCATATCCTTGCCTTCTACGTCGGTACCTAAGAACTCATGGGCAACGATGGGGTTACGTCCGTCTACGATGCGGGTGTAATCTCTGCGCTTGTAGAACATACCCATATCCACGCCGAGAACGTTGGCCATATAAATAGCACGTCCCATGCCACCCTCGTCCGGGCTGATGACCATCATGTGGTTGGCATCCAGATTTAAATCTTTTACATTACGAAGCAGACCCTTTAAGAACTGATAGGTGGGCTGTACGGTTTCGAATCCGCTTAAGGGGATCGCATTCTGTACACGAGGATCGTGGGCATCAAAGGTAATGATGTTATCCACGCCCATGTTGGTCAGTTCCTGGAGTGCCAGAGCACAGTCCAGAGACTCACGGTTGGAACGCTTATGCTGTCTTCCTTCATATAAGAAAGGCATGATCACGGAGATCTTTCTTGCCTTGCCTTCTACTGCAGCGATGATACGCTTCAGATCCTGGAAGTGATCATCGGGAGACATGTGATTGGTGTTGCCGCAAACGGTATAGGTCAGGGAATAATTGGTGACATCCACCAGGATGTACAGATCCATACCACGGATGGATTCCTGGATCAGACCCTTTCCTTCACCGGAACCGAAACGGGGAGTGGAAGCCTTGAGAATGTAGGTGTCTCTCATATATCCCTGGAAAGCCAGAGAATCCTTGTGCTCATTCTCCCGTTCTGCACGCCATTTCACCAGGTAGAAGTCTACCTTGTCACCCAGATTCTTGCAGCTGGATAAGGGGATGATCCCCAGAGAACCTACGGGAATGGTGGACAGATCACGCTTATCTGTGTTTTCAGCCATTGTTTACCTCTTTCTTTTTTACACTTCTGATCTCTTTAAGGAGCGGATATCATCTCCTGTTAAATGAATAAATTCAAAGGAGCTGGTGATCCTGGAGAAAACCCGGTCTGTATATCGATCTCTGATCTCCGATAGGGAGAGGTTGGTAGAGATGATGGTGGATTTTTTACGCAGATTGCGTTCGGTGAGAAATGAGAAAAATTCTGTCGTTACAAAGCCGTTGGTCAGCTCTGTGCCCAAATCATCCACTATGACCAAATCACAATTATATAAGTCTTCCAAAAAACTGTAAAGCCCTTCTTTATTTTTGGAATCGAAGGTGTTCTTTGCCAGCTGATGGAAGAGTTCGCTGCTGCTGAAATAAAGGACACTCTTACCGTTTTCCAGTAATTCCTTGGCAACGCATCCCGACAGAAAGCTTTTGCCAACGCCTACGGTGCCCATAAAAAACAGATTGGAGTAGCGCTTGTCAAAATTATAAATAAAATTCCGGCACTTCTCCACGGCCCTCTTAAAGTTATCCAGATCGGTCCCTTTATAATAGGAATAGGAAAGGTTGCCGAAGTTCTGTTCCTCTAAAAGCGCCTGGATATGGGACTGTGCATATAACAGAGAAATCATCTTCCGGCGGAAGCAGTGGCATTTCTCCGTACCGATAAACCCGGTATCCTGACAGTCCGGGCAGACATAAGGAGGATCCAGATAATCGGAAGGATAGCCTGCACCCACAAGAAGGTGTTCCTTCATATCCTTGATATCCAGGATCTGTGCATGAAGCTCTGCACTGGCGGAGTCGTCTCCTGCCAGTAAGCGTTTGGTATAACTGGGGCCAAGGGAAGCTAAGGTATCGTCTAACTCCTTGTAGCCGTCTACTTTTTCATAAATCTCTTTGGTGCGTTCTGCGATCAGATGGGTACGCGCCACACGGCGCATTTCGTATTCATGGGTCAGGTCGTCATACTGACGGTTGCTAAGTGCCATATCTCAAACCTTTCAAATAAGGGAAAACCTTAGTTGGACAGCAGCTGTTTCTCCAAAGCGGCGAAGTCATAATCCCGTTGCTCAAACTGGCGGAAGGGATCGCTTGATACTTTTGCGGCGCTTGTTTTTGCACTGGCAGAAACGGCGCGCTCCTGCGCTTTTTGCTTATGGGCTTCATCCTGCTTCTGTACCTGGGCGATGGTCCTTATGCCATCGCTGTACCAGCGGGATAAGATGCCGTCAGCATAGGAAAAACGGTGACTGTCGGTAGCCATCACGGTACGGTTGCAGGCTTCCAGGATGATCTCCTTTGAGAAGCCGAAATCGCCGATCCAGCGTTTGATAAAGGCTACTTCCTGATCGGTGGGCTCTGCGCTTTTGCCGAGAGCCTTCATGACCATGTAAATGGTCTTATCGTATTTGCGGCCGTAGGCAGCTGCCTGCTTGGCCGTGGTAATGTGCTGGGATACCCAGTTCATGGCGACTTTTTCCATGTAGCGGAAGTCGCATTTATCCCGATCCACACAATACTGCACCAGGTAATCGATGAGATCGTCGCTCATACCCAGCTCATCGCTCATAAAGTAGATGCTGCGGATCTCATTGGGTGTTAAGGGATGAGGAATGTACTGCTGTAATACAAAAAGGAGATTGCGGGCTTTTTCCGTTTCCCTGTAAGCGGATACCTTTTCCTGAGGACAGTCGGCACTGGAACGGCCCCGGTTGCTGTCCATGATGAGGACGTTTTCTCCTGCGGCAGACGGTGAGGTCTTCTCCTTGGAAGTGCCCTCCTCCCATGAAGCACCTCCGTCGGTAGAAGCCTGCACCACCGCAGAAACAGAAGGCATGGAGGCATCCTTTCCCTTGCAGGAAGGCGCAGTTTCCACAGGCGCACAGCTGTGTACGCAGGCGGAAAGATTCATGCCGATCAGTTCATTTCCGGAATTGTAAGATAAACGAAGGAGTCCGCATTTTTCCCAGTATTTTAAGGAACGCAGAACATCCTTTTCTGTGTGATTGAAGATGTCGGCCATTTCAGAGATGCTGGTGGAACGGCCGCTTCCCAGAACGCGCAGAAGGTACAGATATACCTTGAGCTGTGCATCGTTAGCATCCTTCATATATTCGTCAATAAAAAGATTGGAGACCAAAGTGAACCCATCACATCTGTCTCCGGAAATCTGTAAATCGCCCATAGACCCCTCACTTCATTTTCTATCTTCAATGCTTTGAACGCTTTCAGATCACGTTCCCCAAACAGGACCTGTATGTCTCAAAGCATGACAAAGTATAACATAGGGGGCATGGGTTGCAAAGGGCAAAAATGCCAAAATTCCCGACAGATACGCGGTTTTTGAACATCGGGCCAAATTGTGTAAATTGTGGATAAGTGTCTTTCTCCGAAAGAGGAAAGGGGGGAGAGGTGGCAAAAACACGGTCAAAGGATCCCCTTAAAATTTTCCACAAAAAGAGTAAAAAATATCCACAATCCGGCATGGCCTATCCTCTGTCAGATTGTGGATAATGTGGATGAGTTACCTGGAGAGGAGATTTTCTCCGATTAAATGGACATCTCCTGCCCCCATAGTTATCAACAGGTCATTTTTTGTACAATTTTTTTTCAGGAAATTTTCAATGGCATCGAAGTTCGGGAAGTATTCGCAGGGAGTCCCCAAAGCTATGATCTCCTGCTGCAGCGTCTCAGAGGAGATCCCCAGATCGTCGGTTTCCCGGGCGGCATAGATATCTGCCAGGACCACATGGTCCGCCATGGAAAGAGCCTGTGCAAATTCTTTTAAAAAGGCTTTGGTCCGGGAGAAGGTGTGGGGCTGGAATACGCACCACAGCTTATCATGGGGACAGTGGGCAGCCGCTGATAAGGTAGCCCTTATCTCTGTGGGATGATGTGCATAATCATCCACGACGGTAACGCCGTTAAATTCCCCTTTCTTTTCAAAACGTCTTTCGGTTCCGCCAAAACCTGCAAGGGCCTTTTGCATGTCCGCATCGGATAAGCCAAGGAGCCTTCCGCAGGCGATGGCAGCAAGCGCATTATATACATTATGAGAACCGGGCACCTGTAAGGAAATCTTAAGGGCGTATCCCTCGGGGCCCTTTGCGGTAAAGGTAGCATGGGCAAAGGCATCATAGGTGATATCTTCCGGATGATAATCATAGGAAGGATCCGGTCCGTAGGTGATCACCTTGCAGGCAAGGTCAGAGGTAAGCTCCTCATAATGAGGAATCTCTCCGTTGATGATGAGGCTCCCGTCTGCAGGCAGGATCTGTGCAAAACGGTGGAAGGAAGAGCGGATATCCGCAAGGTCCTTGAAGAAATCCAGATGATCTTCTTCCACGTTCAGGATCAGAGAGATCTTAGGGAAGAAGTTTAAAAAGCTGTTGGTATATTCACAGGCTTCCAATACGAAGTAATCGTCACCGCCTACCCGGTAGTTGCTGCCGATGGATTTTAACATTCCGCCAATGGAAAGGGTAGGATCCTTATCCGCCTGCAGCAGCATTTCCGAGATCATGGAAGTGGTAGTGGTCTTGCCGTGGGTTCCGCTGATGGCGATGGGCAGCTGATAGAACCGCATCATCTGGCCTAAGAGCTGGGCCCTGCTCATGTGGGGGATCCCCAGTTCTTCCATGCGGACATATTCCGGATTGTCGGGATGAATGGCAGCGGTATATACCACCAGATCGATATCTTCCGTCAGGTTCTCGGCTTTTTGTCCGTAGAATACCTTGATCCCCTTACTTTCCAGGATATGGGTGATATCACTTTCCTTCTGATCCGAGCCGGACACCTGAAAGCCTCTGGAGAGTAAGATCTCTGCCAGACCGCTCATGCTGATGCCGCCGATGCCCATGAAATATATATGTACAGGGTGTGCAAAATCAATCTGATACATAGGAAAACCTCTTTGTTTTTCAAGCATTTGATACATGCCATTATAATCTTTTTTCTGCAAAAGTCCAAATGAGTACCGAAGGTGCTCTGTAGTTGTGAAACATTTCTTGTAATTGTATGAAAGAATTGAAATAATAACCAAATAAAGGAAAAAGAAAAAGGAAATATTGTAAAAAATTCACATAACTATTATACTTAAAATAGTTACCAAATTAGCAAAAATAAGACAGCTGAGGTGTAAGACATGGTAAAGAAGGAAATGATAGCGATGCTTCTGGCCGGAGGTCAGGGAAGCCGTCTTGGCGTCCTTACTTCGAAGGTAGCAAAGCCCGCCGTTGCTTTTGGCGGAAAATATCGTATTATCGACTTTCCCCTGAGTAATTGCATTAATTCCGGCGTGGATACGGTAGGTGTTCTGACACAGTATCAGCCCCTGCGTCTGAACTCTCATATCGGGATCGGAATCCCCTGGGACCTGGATCGTAACATTGGTGGCGTAACGGTCCTGCCTCCTTATGAGAAGATCGAAAATTCCGAATGGTATACCGGAACGGCCAACGCCATCTACCAGAATCTGGATTATATGGAAAGCTACAATCCGGATTACGTTCTGATCCTTTCCGGCGATCACATTTATAAAATGGACTATGAAGTCATGCTGGACTTCCATAAAGCCAACAAATCCGAGGTTACCATTGCGGTAATGCCTGTTCCCATGGAGGAAGCAAAGCGTTTCGGTATCATGATCACCGACGAAGAGCGCCGGATCATCGATTTCGAAGAAAAGCCCGCAAATCCCCGGAGTAATTTAGCTTCCATGGGTATCTACATCTTTAACTGGAAGACCTTAAAGGAAGCGCTGATCTCCAATGCGGAGCAGTCCGGACTGGATTTCGGCAAGCATATCATTCCCTATTGCCATCGCATGGATAAGCCCATGTATGCTTATGAATTTAACGGCTACTGGAAGGACGTGGGGACCTTAACCTCCTACTGGCAGGCCAACATGGAGCTCATCGATATCGTACCGGAGTTTAACCTGTACGAAGAGTACTGGAAGATCTACACCAAATCCGAAGCACTGCCGCCGCAGTACCTGTCTTCCGATTCCCAGATCGAAAGGTCCATCCTGGGAGAGGGAACGGATATCTTCGGCAGGGTCTTCAGTTCCGTCATCGGCTGCGATGTGACCATCGGTGAAAATTCCGAGGTCCATGATTCCATCATCATGAACGGTGCGGTGATCGGTAAGAACTGCATCCTTAACAAAGCCATCGTGGCGGAGAATGCAGTGATCGGCGACAATGTGGTATTGGGAGACGGAGAAGAGATCGAAAACGAGACCGATCCCCACATCTATACCGGCGGTCTGGTGACCATCGGTGAAAAGAGTGTCATCCCCGGCAATGTAAGAATCGGAAAGAACTGCTGCGTATCCGGTGAAACGGTGGCAGGAGATTATCCCGATAACCGGCTGGCAAGCGGAAAGACATTGATTAAGGAGAGTGACGGAATATGAGAGCAATCGGAATCATCCTGGCAGGCGGAAACAATCATCGAATGCGAGAACTCTCTCAGAAGCGCGCCATCGGTGCCATGCCCATTGCAGGAAGCTACCGCAGTATCGATTTTGCCTTAAGTAATATGAGTAACTCCCATGTGCAGAAGGTTGCGGTGTTTACCCAATATAATGCCGGGAGCTTAAACAAGCATCTGATCTCCTCCAAATGGTGGGATTTCGGTAGAAAACAGGGTGGCCTGTTTGTATTTACCCCGACAGTAACCGCGGAGAACAGCTTCTGGTATCGGGGAACCGCAGATGCACTTTATCAGAATCTTCCTTTTCTTAAGGAAAGCCACGAACCGTATGTGATCATCACCTCTGCGGATTGTGTGTACAAAATGGATTACGCCAAGGTACTGGAATATCATATCGATAAAAAGGCGGACATCACCATCGTCTGCAAGGACCTTCCGGAGACGGAGGCAGCGGAACGTTACGGAACCGTGGAACTGGACAGTGACATGCGGGTGGTTAATTTCGAAGAAAAGCCCCTGGTGGCACACACCAATACCATTTCCTGCGGTATCTACATCGTCCGCAGGCGCCAGCTGATCGAGATGATCGAGCGCAGCGCCGAAGAGGACCGATATGATTTCGTAAGAGATATCCTGGTGCGCTACAAGGATATCAAGAAGATCTACGGGTACAAGATGACCGATTACTGGCGGAACATCGCATCCGTAGAGGATTATTTCCAGACCAATATGGATTTTTTAAATACCGGGATCCGCAATTATTTCTTCAAAGAGTACCCGGATATTTACAGCAAGGTGGATGACCTGCCTCCGGCAAAGTTCAATCCCGGAGCCAAGGTTCACAACAGTCTGATCTCCAGTGGTTGTATTGTAAATGGCGTCATAGAGGATTCGGTGATCTTTAAGCAGTCCTACATAGGAAACAACTGCTACATCCGCAATTCCATCATTTTAAATGACGTATATATTGGGGACAATACACATATTGAGAACTGCATCGTGGAGAGCAGAGGAACGATCCGTGCCAATTCCTATTACAAAGGGGAAGACGGCATTAAGATTGTGATAGAGCGTAACGATCGATTTGTTATTTGATTCACGGCATAAGCCGACAACAGGGGGGAGGAACCATGGAAATTACAGATGTACGCGTGCGCAAAATGGAAAAAGAAGGCAAGATGAAAGCAGTTGCCTCCGTGACTTTCGATGATGAGCTTGTGATCCATGATATCAAGGTGATCGAAGGTGAAAAAGGACTTTTCATTGCAATGCCCAGCAAAAAGGTGATCAGTGGAGAGTACCGGGACATCGCGCATCCCATCAATGCCGATATGCGAGAGCGTCTGCAAAGTAAGATCCTGGAAGGCTATAACAGCCTGCTTGGGTAAATACTTGTGAGATCCGGGGTATATGACAAGTGTGTCATATACCCCTTTTTCGTGCATTCTTAACAAAAATGAGGTATCCTTTTGATAAAGTATCCCAAGGAAAGAAGAGAAAGAACGCACACTTATGAAAATCATCGCAGGCCTGGGCAATCCGGGCAAAGAATATGAAAACACCCGCCACAACATCGGATTTATGATCCTGGAAGAACTGGCGAAAAAGATCGGAGCCACCTCCTTTGGAAAGGAAGGAAAGGCGTTAGTGGCAAAGGGGATCATCGGAGGGGAAAAGGTCCTTCTGGTAAAACCCCAGACCTATATGAATCTCAGCGGAGAAGCCATTCGGGCGCTGCTTACTTTCTACAAACTGGATCCGGAAGAGGACCTCATCGTCATATCCGATGACATTGACCTGCCCGTTGGTCATATCCGTATCCGAAAAAGCGGAAGTGCCGGCGGACATAACGGACTTAAGAACATCATCCTCCATACCGGAACCCAGGATTTTCCCAGATTGCGCATGGGCGTCGGGCAAAAACCGGAGGGGTATGATCTGGCCGACTATGTACTGGGCCATTTTTCCGCAGAAGAAAAGGCCCTTTTGACGGAAAAGATAGAACTGGCAGCACAGGCGCTGGAAATGATGGTAGAGGATGACGTATCCCTGGCCATGAACCGATATAACACCAAGAAAGAGAAGAAACCGAAGAATACGGATGAGAATACTGACAGCACCACTCCGTGAATTGGGAGAATTTGAAGAAATTGAACAACAGGTCCGCAAAGAAGGGATCGTCGCATTAACCGGATGCGCTGATTCTCAGAAGTTTCATGTGGTGAGTACGCTGGCGGAGAATCTGCGCTATAAGCTGATCGTAACCTACAGTGAGCAGCGTACCAGAGAGATCTACGAGGATTACAAGTTTTATGACAGGAATGTCACAATATTCCCCGCCCGGGATCTGATCTTCTATGAAGCGGATATTCACAGTAACGAACTGACCATCCAGCGGATGAAGGTCCTGCGCAGGCTTTTAGAGGGCAGACCCTGTACGGTGATCACCACCTTTGATACCCTGATGATGCCCATCGTTCCTGCAGGGATCATTGCGGACAGCGTGGTATCCATTGACAAAAAAAGCACCATTGATGAGAAAGCCTTTGCGCGGATGCTGGTAGCTATGGGCTATGAGAAAAATTATCAGGTGGAAGCCCCCGGCCAGTTTTCCATCCGCGGCGGCATTGTGGATGTGTTTGATCTAACCGAAGAAAATCCCTACCGTATTGAGCTTTGGGGGGATGAGATCGATTCCATCCGCAGCTTTGACCTTTTAAGCCAGAGATCCATCGAATCGCTGGAATCCATTACCCTGTATCCCGCCTGTGAGATGATCCTGTCGGAAGAAACCATGAAAAACGGGTTTGACCGGATCCGCAAGGAAGGGGAAAAGTATGCGGGGGCCCTCCGGAAGGAGTTTAAGACCGAGGAAGCCCATCGCATCGAAAGCACCATCCGGGAACTGGAAGAGCAGGTAATGGAGCTGCGCGCCTCGGTGAATCTGGACAGCTATCTGGAATACTTTTATCCGGAGACGGATTCCTTCCTTACTTTGTTTGACGCGGCTAAGACCGGCATTTTTATAGAAGAGCCGGGCAGGGTGGAGGAACATGCAAGCGCCATCGAAGCCGAGTTTCGGGACAGCATGAGCCACCGGCTGGAAAAAGGCTATATCCTTCCCGGGCAGAGCGCACTTCTTACGGAAAAAGAGAAGGTTGCAGCCATGCTGCAGAAGTATCATACCGTAACCGTATCCGCCCTGGATACCCGAAGCGGTTTTTTAAAGCCCCATGCCAAATACGATATCCCCTCCGTGGGTGTCGCTTCCTATAATCAGTCCTTTGACCTTCTGGTAAAAGATTTAAAGCGCTACCGCAAGGAAGGCTACCGGGTACTGGTGTTATCCGGTTCCCGAACGAGAGCAAAGCGTCTGGCGGGAGACCTTCTGGACAACGAACTGACGGCTTTTTATACCGAAGATCCCGACCGGGAACTTCAGCCCGGGGAAGTGGCGCTTTTCTATGGACGGGTTCTTAAGGGCTTTGCCTATCCGATGCTTAAGTTTGTCGTGATCTCCGAAAGCGACATCTTTGGCGCCGAAAAAAAGAAGAAACGGAAAAAGCACCAGTACGAAGGCCAGAAGATCAATGATTTTAACGATCTGAAGGTGGGAGACTATGTGGTGCATGAAAACCACGGTCTGGGAATCTACAAGGGAATTGAGAAGGTAGAATCCGACCATGTGGTAAAGGACTACCTGAAGATCGAATACGGCGACGGCGGTAATCTCTATATTCCCGCTACGGGTCTGGATGTGATCCAGAAATATGCTTCCGCAGATGCCAAAAAACCCAAGCTGAACAAGCTGGGCACCCAGGAATGGAGCAAGACCAAGAGTAAGGTCCGGGAAGCCGTAGGGATCGTTGCCCAGGATCTGGTGGAGCTCTATGCGCTGCGCAATCAGGAACAGGGCTTTTCCTTCAGTGCCGATACCGTATGGCAGCGGGAATTTGAAGAATCCTTCCCCTTCGAAGAGACGGAAGATCAGTTAAATGCCATCCTGGACACCAAACAGGATATGGAAAGCACGAAGATCATGGACCGCCTGATCTGCGGAGACGTAGGCTACGGCAAGACGGAGATCGCGATCCGTGCTGCATTTAAGGCAATACAGGACGGCAAGCAGGTGGCCTTTCTTGTGCCCACCACCATCCTGGCCCAGCAGCATTACAATACCTTTACCCAGCGCATGAAGGATTTTCCGGTGCGGGTGGAGATGCTCTCCCGTTTCCGCTCCTTAGCGCAGCAGAAGGAAACCATTGAGAAATTAAAGCAGGGTCGGGTAGATATCGTCATCGGTACCCACAGGCTCCTTTCCAAGGACGTGGCGTTTAAGGACCTGGGGCTTTTGGTCATAGACGAAGAGCAGCGCTTCGGCGTTACCCATAAGGAAAAGATCAAGAAGATGCGGGAGAATGTGGATGTTTTAACCCTTACCGCAACCCCCATCCCCCGTACGCTGCATATGTCCCTGATCGGTATCCGGGATATGAGCGTATTGGAGGAAGCACCCAACGAACGTGTGCCGATCCAGACCTTTGTTTGTGAATACAACGAGGAGATGGTCCGGGAAGCCATTACCCGGGAATTATCCCGCGGGGGCCAGATCTACTATGTATACAATAAGGTAAACAATATCGCGGACATCGCCGCCCAGATCCAGAAACTGGTGCCGGAAGCAAATGTAGCATTTGCCCACGGCCAGATGAAGGAAAGCGAATTAGAGCGGATCATGGTGGACTTTATCAGCGGGGATATCGATGTTCTGGTGACTACCACCATCATTGAGACCGGCCTGGATATTTCCAACGTGAATACCATGATCATCCACGATTCCGACGCCATGGGCTTATCCCAGCTGTATCAGTTAAGGGGCCGCGTCGGCAGAAGCAACCGCACGGCCTTTGCCTTCCTTATGTACCGTAAGAACAAGATGTTAAAGGAAGTGGCGGAAAAACGCCTGACGGCCATTCGCGAATTCACGGAATTAGGCAGCGGCTTTAAGATCGCCATGCGGGATCTGGAGATCCGCGGAGCGGGAAATCTCCTGGGAAAAGAGCAGCACGGTCACATGGCTGCTGTGGGATACGATCTGTATTGCAAGATGCTGGATGAAGCAGTAAAGAACTTAAAGGGCATTGCTGTGGCGGAGGACTTTACCACCACCGTGGATCTGGATGTGGATGCCTTCATTCCGCCTTCCTATATTGCCAATGAAGTACAAAAGCTTGATATTTACAAACGGATTGCCGATATAGAAAGTGACAGCGAATGTGAAGATGTCAGGGAAGAACTGCTGGATCGTTTCGGCGAGATCCCGCCTTCTGTGGAGAATCTCATGCGGATCTCCCGTATGCGGGGAAGAGCGCACAAGCTCTTTGTTACCGAGCTTCGTGCCAAGAACGAAGAGATCAGCATTCTGTTTAAGGCAGATGCCGGGTTAAAGGTGGAAGGAATCCCTTCCCTTTTAGCCAGGGAAAAGAACAAACTGAGTTTTCAGACCAAAGGAACACCGGCTTTATATGGCCGTTATGAAAAAGGAGAACTGCGGGAAAAGACGGAAAGCAACATCATGACCGCTGTGGAACATCTGTTGCAGAGCATGGAGGAGGAGTTATTGTGAGGGGAGAAAGAAGAACGAAAAAAAGACAGACCGGGAGCATGACAGGTCCTTTTTTAAGTATGACGCTGTTGCCACTGATCCTGATGAGTCTGGTCATTGCAGTCGTATCTTCTTATTTAGTCCGGATGGCAGTAGAGAAGCAGGTCAAGACCAATCTGCGGAACATAGCTTCCGCCGTGGAGGTTGCCCTGGATTCCTTCTATCCCGGAGATTATGCCATGGTAAGTACCGATGAGGGGCTGCTGTTTTGCAAAGGAGAGCAGATCATCAGCGGACACCATGACCTGATCGATGCCTATCAGCAGAAAACCAAAACGGAGATCACTCTGTTTTATCAGGATGCCCGTGTGTTAACCACCATACACGGTGCAGACGGAGAGCGGGTGGAAGGCACCGGCTGCCATTCCGTCATCAAGGAGATGGTCCTTGGCAGGGAGGAAGAAGCCTTTTACTCCGGCGTCAATATCGGTGAAAGCCAGTTTTTTGCTTACTATCGACCCTTATATAACGAAGAACAGGAGCTGTTCGGTATGATCGGCGTGGCAACGCCTACGGAAACCGTTCGCGGGGCAGTAAGCTCTGTGGTCCTGCCCATTGTGGTCATTGCCATATTGGGTGCGGCTCTTGCGACAGTGATCAGCGTACTGTACAGCAAGAGCCTGTTAAATGCGCTTAAGAAGATGGAACAGTTCCTGTTCCAGGTATCCAGAGGACGCCTGACAGCTTCTCTGGATGAAAGCGTTTCCAAACGAAACGATGAGATCGGAAAAATGGGAGCTTCCGCACTGGAAATGGAGAAATCCCTAAGGGAGCTCATTGAAAAGGATGCCCTTACCGGTTTGTATAATCGCCGCTATGGCAATACCAGACTTTCCGACCTGTGGCGGAAAGCCTCCCGTACCGGACAGCAGTTTGCGGTAGCCATCGGCGATATCGACTTCTTTAAGAAGATCAACGATACCTACGGTCATGAGTACGGTGATCTGGTCCTTAAGAACGTAGCGGAAGTCTTCCGCAAAAATATGGGCGGCAAGGGAGTTCCGGTCCGCTGGGGTGGTGAGGAATTCCTGTTCCTCTTTGACGGCATCGGCAAAGAAGGAGGCTGCGAGGTGCTCCGGGATATGCTGGAACAGATCCGGGAAATGGTGGTCCTAACGGAAATGGGAGATCCCATAAAGGTGACCATGACCTTTGGAATTGTGGAGGGAGATTCTGCCAGATCCATCGACGAAGTGATCTCCGAAGCGGATGCCCGGTTATACGAAGGTAAAAATGCCGGAAGAAACCGGATCATAGATGAATAAAGTCCCGTTTATGGTACACAAGGCCTGCTAGACTTTAAACCAGATACAGAAACCCTGGTTTATGTTTAGGAGGTCTTTTTTATGAAAGGTTATCAGGTTGAAAACGGTTATATGGGTCTGGTGGACGGCACCTATCGCCTCTTTTCCACCGAAGGGGAATACATGGAATATATGGAAGAAGACGCATAAAACGGGCTTTTTTCGCCAATTACGAAACAAACTTGTAAAAGGAAAAGTTTCCGTGTATACTAGCGGATGATAAATGTAGACAGATTTGTTTCCCCGTTGGGAGACCGGGAAGCAAGTCACATTTAGAATGGAGGCATATATGAAAAAGAGAGTTTTATCACTGGTTCTCGCTGCCGCTATGGTTCTTTCCTTAGCAGGTTGCGGTTCCACCACCACGGAATCTGCTGCACCCGCTGCAGATAACACCGCTGCTACCGAAGAAGCTGCACCTGTTGCTGAACCTGCAGCTGATACCGCTTCTGAGAGCAACACTACCGACATCGCATTCGTTACCGACGTAGGTAACATCGATGATCAGTCCTTTAACCAGTACACCTGGGCAGGCGTTCAGGAATTTGCTTCTGCAAACGGTCTGGTTGCAAACTACTACAAGCCCTCTGAGGATTCCGATGCAGGTCGTGTAGAGCAGATGGACAATGCCATCAAGGATGGCGCTAAAGTTGTTGTTATGGCCGGATACCTGTTTGCAGGCGCTCTGGCTGAAGCTCAGGACAAATATCCTGATGTATCTTTCCTGGCAATCGATGTAAGTACCGGCGATCTTGCTAACCCTGCATCCAACACCGCTCTGGTTACCTATAAGGAAGAGCAGGCTGGTTACCTTGCAGGTTATGCAGCTGTAACCGATGGTTACAAGGAGCTTGGTTTCCTTGGCGGTATGGCAGTTCCTGCTGTAGTTCGTTACGGCTACGGTTTCGTTCAGGGTGCTGAGCAGGCTGCAAAGGATAACAGCGTAGACGGCGTTAACATCAAGTACTGGTACTCCGGAAGCTTCGTAGCTACCGATGATATCAAGGCTAAGATGGACAGCTGGTATTCCGAAGGAACCGAAGTTGTATTCGCATGCGGCGGTTCTATCTGCAACTCCTGTCTGGCAGCAGCTCAGGCAAACAACGGCAAGATGATCGGTGTTGACGTAGATCAGTCCAACCTGGATCCCAACGTAGTAATTACTTCTGCTATGAAGGCATTAGCAAACTCCGTAAAGGTTACTCTGGCTGATGCACTGGCTAATGATTGGAAGTTCTCTTCTGCATACGCAGGAAAGGAAACCACTCTTGGTGCTGCTGAGGATTGCGTAGGCCTTCCTATGGCAACCAGCAACTTCTCTACTTTCTCCCAGGAGAAGTACGATGAGCTGTTCGCATCTCTTGCTGACGGTTCTTTAGTAGTAGATAACAGCTTTGATACCGCTGTTACTCCTGCAGTATCTGCAATTTCTGTAGATTATCAGGAATAATCCCGTTCGGAAACGTATCACATGAGTCACCGGGGACCATCCCCGGTGACTTTTTTTATGTTATACTTATATAGTATGAACAATTGGGTGAGTGTGCCCATAAACACAGAAGGAAACAGAGGAAGGGGTGTAAACACCGATGGCGGAAGATTATGTGATTGAGATGCTTCACATAACAAAAGAATTCCCGGGGATCAAGGCAAACGATGACATCACGCTGCAGCTTAAACGGGGTGAGATCCATGCCCTTTTAGGTGAGAACGGAGCCGGTAAAAGTACGCTCATGAGTGTTCTGTTCGGCCTGTATCAGGCGGAGCAGGGCGTGATCAAAAAAGATGGAAAAGAAGTGCAGGTAAAGGATCCCAATGAAGCCAACCGGTTAAAGATCGGTATGGTCCATCAGCATTTTAAGCTGGTAGAATGCTTTACCGTGCTGGATAATATCATTTTGGGCGTGGAGGATACCAAAAACGGATTCCTCCAGTATGATGCAGCCCGAAAGAAGGTGCTGGAGCTTTCCGAGCGCTATGGCCTTCGTGTGGATCCCGATGCCTATGTTTCCGACATTTCCGTTGGTATGCAGCAGAGAGTAGAGATCTTAAAGATGCTGTACAGGGACAATGAGATCCTGATCTTCGACGAACCGACGGCGGTGCTTACGCCACAGGAGATCGAAGAATTAATGGAGATCATGCGGGGCTTCAAGAAAGAGGGCAAGAGCATTCTCTTTATCACCCACAAGCTGGCAGAGATCATGGCAGTAGCCGATCGTTGTACCGTTCTTCGAAAAGGTAAATGCATGGGAACGGTGGAAATTGCTTCTACCACCAAGGAAGAGCTTTCCAAAATGATGGTAGGACGTGATGTGCAGCTGCAGATCGACAAAAAGCCCTGCAAGACGGGAGACAGCATCCTTTCCGTTAAGGATCTGGTGGTTCCTTCCAAGGCCCATAACAATAACGCAGTAAGGGGTGTTTCCTTCGATGTAAAAGCCGGAGAGATCCTCTGTATCGCCGGTATTGAAGGAAACGGTCAGACAGAGCTTGTTTACGGTATCACCGGGTTAGAGAAGGTAACCGGCGGAAGCGTTACCTTATTGGGACAGGATATTACAAATGCCGGTATCCGTGACAGAAGCCTTGCAGGTATGAGCCATATTCCCGAGGATCGTCATAAGCACGGTCTGGTACTGGATTATTCCCTGGAGGAAAATCTGGTGCTGCAGCGTTACTTTGAGCCGGATTTCCAGAAAAAGGGTGTTATTAAGAAGGATGCAGTTCGCTCCTACGCGGAAGGTCTCATTGAGCGTTTTGATATCCGATCCGGTCAGGGACCGGTTACCGTGGCAAGATCCATGTCCGGCGGCAATCAGCAAAAAGCCATCATCGCCCGTGAGATCGATAAGAAACCGGAACTTCTGGTAGCGGTTCAGCCCACCAGAGGTTTGGACGTCGGGGCGATCGAATATATCCACAAGCAGCTGATCGCAGAAAGAGACGCCGGTAAGGCGGTTCTTCTGGTATCGCTGGAACTGGATGAAGTAATGAATCTTTCCGACCGTATCCTGGTTATGTACGAAGGAGAGATCGTCGGTGAGTTTGATCCGGGGCAGACCGACGTACAGGAGCTTGGCTTATATATGGCCGGCGCCAAAAAAGATCAGATGAAAGAAAAGGAGGCATAACATACGTGAATAAGAAGAAACGTCTTGCTGAAAACGGCATGCTGATCAGTGTATTAGCCTCCGTATTTTCTATTTTAGCCGGCTTGATCTTCGGCTTTATCCTTTTGTATATCTTAAATCCCGCAAAGGCCGGCGTCGGTATGAATGCCATGCTGACCACAGGTTTCTCCAGTCTGGATCAGTTCGGCAAGGTGCTGTATCAGTCTGCACCCCTTATGCTTTGCGGTCTTTCCGTAGGCTTTGCCTTTAAGACGGGACTGTTTAACATCGGAGCTTCCGGACAGTATACCATGGGCGCTTTTTGTGCACTGGTAGGAGCCATCGCCTTCCAGCTTCCCTGGTGGGTTTGCCTTATCATGGCCTGCATTGGCGGCGGCATCTGGGGAATCTTCCCCGGTCTTTTCAAGGCTCTGTTTAATGTAAACGAGGTTATCACCTCCATCATGTTTAACTGGATCGGCATGTTCCTGGTAAACTTCCTGTTAGCCAATATGCCCGTCCTGCTTGCCAGCGCCTGGGGAGCAAGTAACTCCGACCGTACGGCTGCTTTGTCTGCAGCCAATCCCGGAGCCATCATTCCCAAGGGCGGATTGGATAAGATCCTGGGTAATTCCAGCTGGATCAACATCAGCGTGTTTATTGCCCTCCTGGTTGCGCTTCTGACCTACTTTATCTTAAATAAGACCACCTTCGGCTATGAGTTAAAGGCCTGTGGCTACAACAAAGAGGCATCCCGCTACGCCGGTATCAATGCCAATCGTAACGTGGTGCTGTCCATGATCATTGCAGGCGCTCTTTCAGGCCTTGGCGGCGGCATCTATTACCTGGCCGGTACCATTCAGTACGTATTGGAAAAATCCATCTTAAGCATGGGCTTTAACGGTATCCCCGTTGCCCTGCTGGCAAATTCCAATCCCATCGGAACGGTATTTTCCGCGCTGTTTATCAGTTATATCCAGGTGGGCGGATCTGCCATGCAGCCCAATTTCTCATCGGAAGCCACGGATATCATCATTGCGGTGATCATTTATCTGGCAGCCTTTTCCCTGCTTATGAAGGGGCTGATCATCAGACTTCTTTCCGGTAAGAAAGATAAGGAGGTGAAGGCATGAATATTTTAGCCAATATCATTTCCCTTACAGTAGTTTTCTCCGTACCCCTTATGCTGGTAGCGTTAGGCGGTATGTATTCCGAACATTCCGGTGTCATCAACCTGGCACTGGAAGGTATCATGGTGATCGGTGCACTTTGTGCCTGCTTTACCCTGCAGAGCCTGGACCGTAGCGGATTTGGTCCGGCCCATCCGCAGTTTTCCATGTTGATCGCGATCTTGGTGGCCGGCGTGACCGGTATGGCATTCTCTGTACTGCTTGCCTTTGCGGCCATTAACCTGAAAGCGGATCAGACCATCGGCGGTACGGCCCTTAATACCTTTGCACCTGCCTTTGCGGTCGTGGTTACCTGGGCTGTACAGGGACAGGGACTTACCACCATCCAGATCCCGACCTGGATCCGTATCACCCAGGCCAACTTTGGATTGGAACCTCAAAGCGGCTTCTGGAACAACCTGATCTTCAAGTATTTTTACCTGACCACACCCATTGCGGTGATCCTGTTCTTTGTAGCATGGATCGTTATGTATAAGACCCGTTTCGGCCTTAGACTGCGTGCCTGCGGTGAGCATCCTCAGGCAGCGGATTCCGTTGGTATCAACGTATATCGTATGCGCTACGCCGGTGTGCTGATCTCCGGATTTTTAGGCGGCGTTGGCGGTATCGCTTATACCATCGCCGTGGGAAGCGGATTTTCCTCCAGCGTCGGCGGCTACGGTTTCCTTGCACTGGCTGTTATGATCTTCGGTAACTGGAAGCCGGTGCAGATCCTGGGATCTGCCGTGTTCTTCGCACTGTTTAAGGTAATTGCGGCATATAATTCCTCCATTCCCTTCCTGCCCAAGCTGGAAGGCGTGAAGGATAAATCTTCCCTGTATCAGATGCTTCCCTATGTGGTGACCATGATCGTTCTGATCTTTACATCCAAGTCATCCAAGGCACCGAAGGCAGAGGGTATCCCTTATGATAAGGGTTCCAGATAAAACAGAGGTTTTGTATAGGAGGTTACATCATGGCTAAGAAGCTTGCGAAGGCAGTCGCTCTCATCTTAATGATCCTGGGGATCATCGTTCTTGCTTACTATATTGTCCAGTATTTTAAGGCCAAAAGAGGGGACGAGGATGTGGACTGGTTCCCGGTAGAAAAACTGGAAATCAAAATCAATCAGATCAGGAAGCAGTTGGATATGCTCCTGGATCAGGTAAAAAAAGGAGAAATTGATCTATGTTAAATTCCAAGATGTTTGACCATACACTGTTAAAGGCAGAAGCGACTTCTGAGCAGGTCGCTCAGATTTGTAAGGAAGCGCTGACCTATGACTTTGCATCGGTTTGTGTGAATTCCTGCTACACCGCTTTTGTGGCAGAAAAGTTAAAGGGCAGCAGTGTGAAGACCTGTACCGTCGTGGGATTCCCTCTGGGTGCCATGAGCACAAAGGCGAAAGCAGCGGAAACCCGTATCGCTGTTGAGGACGGAGCCGATGAGATCGACATGGTGATCAATGTAGGGGCTCTGAAAGAAGGACGCTATGAGGACGTTCTGGCAGACATCAAGGCGGTTAAGGAAGCCTGTGGCAAGGCGCTTTTAAAGGTGATCATCGAGACCTGTCTGCTGACGGATGCAGAAAAGGTAAAAGCCTGTGAGCTCTCTGTAGAAGCCGGAGCGGATTTTGTAAAGACTTCTACCGGTTTTTCCACCGGCGGAGCAAAGGCAGTGGATGTAGCCCTGATGCGGAAGACTGTAGGAGAAAACATCGGCGTTAAGGCCTCCGGCGGTATCCGTGATACCCAGACGGCAGAGAAAATGGTAGAAGCTGGTGCAAACCGTTTGGGAACCAGCGCAACCATTGCGATCCTCTCTTAAGGCGGACGAAACATGGCAAAATTGTATTTTCGCCACGGTGCCATGGGCAGTTCCAAAACAGCCAATGCACTGATGGTTGCATATAATTATTACGAAAGAGGCAAAAAAGCCCTGGTGGTAAAGCCTCAGCTGGAAAACCGGGACGGCAAGATGGTGATCAAAAGCCGGATCGGGTTGGAGCAGGAATGCGAATTCGTGGAAAATCTGGTGAAGATGACCGATGATGAGATCCGTGCTTACGACTGTATCATTGTGGATGAAGCCCAGTTCTGCAAAAAGTCGGAGATCGAATTTTTCCTGCATATCGTGGATCATCTGGGCATCCCGGTGATCTGTTACGGACTGCGCACCGATTTTCGGCGGGAGCCCTTTGAAGGGTCCATATGGCTCCTTGCCTGGGCAGATGTCATCGAAGAATTAAAGACGGTTTGCTGGTGTGGCCAGGGAGCCTGTTGCAATACCAGACTGGATGCCTCCGGAAGGATCATCCGTACCGGAGAGCAGGTGGTACTGGGCGGTAATGACAGTTACATCGCCCTATGTCGCAAACATTATGAAAACGGGGATATCGGACCCGGTTGGGTGATTCCCAATGAATAACGACCGTTTTGTATAAAGACGGATGATGCGTCCGAAAGAAACCGATAGCGATTTGGAGAAGAAAATGGAAAGCAAAGAGTACAAAGTCTACGAGATCAAAAAAAGCGTATTTGAAGACAACAACAAGGAAGCAGATCAGCTGCGTGCGGAATTAAAGGAAAAGAAGACCTTCCTGTTAAATCTCATGTCGTCTCCCGGAGCCGGCAAGACCACCACGTTAAAGGCCACCATTGCGGCTTTAAAGGATGAGATGAACATTGCAGTCATGGAAGCAGATATCGATTCCGACGTCGATGCAGCGACCATTGCAACCACCGGAGCAAAAGTCATTCAGCTCCACACCGGCGGTATGTGTCATCTGGATGCCGGCATGACCAGACAGGGAATCGAGCAGATCGGAATCGAAGGAGTAGACCTTGCGATCCTGGAAAATGTAGGAAATCTGGTTTGCCCTGCGGAATTTGATACCGGTTCCTCCAAAAACGCCATGATCTTAAGCGTTCCCGAAGGCGATGATAAGCCCCTTAAGTATCCGTTGATGTTTTCCATATGCGATGTTCTTCTGATCAACAAGATCGATGCAATGGATTATTTTGATTTTGATCTGAAAGCGGTGGAAGAACGCGCAAAGCGCTTAAATCCCGAGATTGAAGTGATCCCTATTTCTGCAAGAAAGGGAGATGGCATTGATAAGTGGGCAGACTGGCTTCGAAGAGAAGTCAGAAACTGGCAGTCATAAAGTAAAAAAGGGCGGTCCTGTTATGGACCGCCTTTTCTTTGTTTTCAGGAAACTGTTCCTGTTGTGATAACACTTGTTACAGAAAAACACCTGCCACTCGAATAAAAAACAGGGGTCTAATAAATTATATCGCGATTTAACAAACAAGCCTTTCGCAGATATCTGTTTTTCAGAAACTAGGATAGAAATTGGCTGTCATCAGCATCCAGATAACACATGCCGACGATACCGGAACCGGAATGGGTTCCGATGGCGCAGCCGATCTTGCTGATGCGGATATCTGCAGGCTGCAAACGCTCTTTTACCGCATTTACGATATAATCCAGACCGTCCTGTTCGTCCCAGTAACAGAAGGCGATGGTCTGTTTTTCAAAGGAGACATCGGTTTTGGAAGCTTTCTCCACCATATAATCCAGGGCTTTTGTGGTGCCGAGGATGGGGATTAAGAGCTGAGGAGAACCTTCCTCATCAAAATGAAGGACCGGCTTTACGTCCAGTGTCTCTCCGATCTGTGCAATCCTCTTTTGGATCAGGCCGTGCTTCATGAAATAGGAAAGCTTGTTGATCATGAAATATTGACGGATATGATGGATATAGAAATCCGCCGCTTTTAAAAGCTGATCCTTATCGGCGCCGTTTTTCTGCAAGTTAGCCAGCTTATAGACCATCAGACCATAGCCTGCGGAAGCGCATTTGGTGTTGATGATGGTCAGGTCAAAGTCCGGATACACATCTTCCACGGAATACTGTGCGATCTTAGCGGCCTCGTAATTGCTGCCGATGGCGGAAGAATAGCACAGACATATCACGGACTTACCTTCCTTTGCGAAAGGCAGAAAGATCTCCTCATACATCGCCGGAGTGGCGTGATGGGTCTCTATGGTATGTTCGCCGTCATCCATAATGCGAAACAGCTCATCCGGAGTAAGGTCCACGCCGTCCAGATAGGATTTTCCATCAATGACAATGGGAGTGGGTACTACGGTAATGCCGAGCTCTTCTATGGCCTTTGCAGAAAGGTCTGCTACGGAATCAGTGACAAAATATACCATGATCTACCTCCGGGGATCATGCCTCCTGGTGCATACGATCCAACAATTCAATTTTAGTCTTATACAGCTTATCCGACAAGTCTACATAAACCTGATGAGGGTTAACCAGTCGTCTCGTTTCATCCCATAAGGTGTTTAACTCTTCCTGAGCGTAACTGCGGATATCCATGACCTTGGGAGAGGTATATACGCATTTTCCGTTTTCAAATACAGGAACCATCATTTCCCGCAGAGTAAAGGTTCCTGCAGGCATATGGGTCTTCTTCCAGGGCTCAGCAGGATCAAAGAGCATCAGATCCTTGTCTTCGGAGAAGGTTTCGTCAGCCAGACAGATGAGATCTGCTTTTACCTTGTGATCTTCCTTTTCATAGACACGGATGATCTTCTTGTTTCCGGGATTGGTGATCTTTTCAGTATTCTCGGAAAGCTTGATCTTGGGGATGAATTCGCCGTCCGGTCCCATGATGGCAGCTAATTTGTAGACACCGCCGAAGGAAGGCCAGTCCTTGCTGGTGATCAGGTTGGTACCTACGCCCCAGGAGGTGATGGCAGCACCCTGAGCCTTTAAGGAGTCGATCAGGTACTCATCCAGGTCGTTGGAGGCGGAGATGATCGCATCGGGGAATCCGGCATCATCCAGCATCTTGCGGGCTTTCTTGGAAAGGTATGCAAGGTCGCCGCTGTCTAAGCGGATGCCGTAGCCCTTAAGGGGAATACCGGCTTCCCGCATTTCCTTAAATACGCGGATAGCGTTGGGAACACCGCTCTTTAAAGTATCATAGGTATCTACCAGTAACAGACAGGCATTGGGATATAATTCGGAATAGGATTTAAATGCGGAATATTCATCGGGGAAACTCATGATCCAGCTGTGAGCATGGGTTCCCTTAACGGGAACATCAAAAAGCTGTCCGCACAGAACGTTGGAAGTGCCTATACAGCCGCCGATGACAGCCGCTCTTGCACCGTAGGTTCCCGCATCCGGTCCCTGGGCTCTTCGAAGGCCGAATTCCATGATGCCGTCGCCCTTTGCCGCATAACAGACTCTGGCAGCCTTGGTGGCGATCAGGGTCTGGTGATTGATGATGTTTAAGATGGCAGTTTCCACCAGCTGTGCTTCCGCAATGGGAGCAATGACCTTAACAAGAGGCTCTCTGGGGAATACCACACTGCCTTCGGGGATGGCGTAGATGCTTCCGGAAAAATGGAAATCCTTAAGATAATCCAGGAAATCCTGAGAAAAGACACCTACCGAAGCAAGGTAATCAATGTCCTCCTGATCAAAGTGCAGTTCCTTGATGTACTGGATGACCTGCTCCAGGCCGGCTGCGATGGCATAGCCGCCGTTTAAGGGATTGGTGCGGTAGAAGGCATCAAAGATAACGGTCTGGTTGGCGTTCTTGTTTTTGAAGTATCCCTGCATCATGGTCAGTTCGTAAAGATCCGTAAGCAGGGTAAGATTCTGACGATCCATATGTACTCTCTTTCTGCGCCGGGGGCGCGTAGGGTGTGTTGCAACTGCAACGATTGAAAACATGATATACCACAAACCACAGAGAAATCAAGCAATCGGACACAAAGTATTTACAACTGTCTTGTCAGACAAAGTAAAAAAGGCATAATAAAGGAAGAAAAGCCTGCGAAATCTTGACAGATAAAAAAGGATGGTCTTATAATGTGACCACAGAAAAATGCTATGACGGAGACAGTAGCTGATTCAAAGTTCCTTACAGAGAGTCGGGCAGGTGAGAGCCGACAGGAAAAGGGATCCGCGAAGATCACTCCCGAGCAGCAGGATCGAACCTTCGGAAGTAGACCCTGACGATGCGCCTTCGTTATGGGCGGACCTATGACGCAGAGATCAGATCATAAGCAAGTAGGGAGTAACAGGTGGTGAAACAGGTGACTATGCCTCGTCCTATTACTGGACGGGGCTTTTTTTACCCATTTTTTTAAGGAGAAAGAACATGGCAACAATCTATCAAAAAGTAGACAGCGATCTGAATTTTGTGGATCGGGAGAAGCAGACCTGTACCTTCTGGAAAGAAAACGGTATCTTCCAGAAGAGTATTGACAGCAGAAAAGAAGGGGAGACCTATACCTTTTATGACGGCCCTCCCACAGCAAACGGCAAGCCCCACATCGGACATGTGGAGACCCGTGTCATCAAGGATATGATCCCCCGCTACCGTGCCATGAAGGGATACATGGTTCCCCGTAAAGCCGGATGGGACACCCACGGTCTTCCTGTAGAGCTGGAAGTGGAAAAGCTTCTGGGATTAGACGGCAAGGACCAGATCGAGAAATACGGTATGGAGCCTTTCATTGAAAAATGTAAGGAATCTGTATGGAAATACAAGGGTATGTGGGAGCAGTTCTCTGATACCGTCGGATTCTGGGCAGATATGGATAACCCCTACGTTACCTATGACGATGATTTCATCGAGTCCGAATGGTGGGCTCTTAAGGAAATCTGGAACAAGGGCCTGTTATACAAGGGCTTTAAGGTTGTTCCCTACTGTCCCCGTTGCGGAACCCCCTTATCCTCTCACGAAGTGGCACAGGGCTATAAGACCGTTAAGGAACGCTCTGCCATCGTTCGTTTCAAGGCAAAGGGCGAGGATGCATATTTCCTGGCATGGACCACAACTCCCTGGACCCTTCCCAGCAATACCGCACTTTGCGTAAACCCTGATGAAACCTATGTAAAGGTAAAGGCAGCAGACGGTTATACCTATTATATGGCCGAGGCCCTGCTGGATACCGTACTCGGTAAGCTTGCAAAAGAGGGCGAAGCCGCATACAAAGTGCTGGAAACCTACAAGGGAACTGATCTGGAGAAGCGCGAATATGAGCCTTTATACGAATGTGCAGCTAAAGTTGCCGATAAGCAGCACAAAGCAGCTCATTTCGTTACCGTAGATAATTACGTTACCATGACCGACGGTACCGGTATCGTTCATATCGCACCGGCTTTCGGTGAAGACGACTCCCGTATCGGCCGTGAATACGACCTTCCCTTTGTACAGTTTGTAGATGCCAAGGGTAACATGAGTGAGGAGACTCCTTTTGCAGGCAAGTTTGTTAAGGAGGCAGATCCCGACGTATTAAAGGACTTAGATGCCCGGGGACTTTTATTTGCAGCACCCAACTTTGAGCATGATTATCCTCACTGCTGGAGATGTTCCACTCCTCTGATCTACTACGCACGTGAGAGCTGGTTTATCAAGATGACCGCCGTAAAGGATGATCTGATCCGCAACAACGCCACCATCAACTGGATCCCCGAATCCATCGGAAAGGGACGTTTCGGCGACTGGCTGGAGAATATCCAGGATTGGGGCATTTCCCGTAACCGTTACTGGGGAACCCCTTTAAATATCTGGGAGTGTGAGGACTGCGGTGAGCGCGTAAGCGTAGGCAGCCGGGCAGAGCTTGCCCAGTTATCCGGTAATCCGGAGAATGCCAAGGTAGAGCTCCATCGTCCTTACATTGATGCAGTGACCTTTACCTGCCCCAAGTGCGGCAAAGTAATGCGCCGTGTTCCCGAAGTTATCGACTGCTGGTTTGACTCCGGTGCCATGCCTTATGCACAGCATCATTATCCTTTTGAAAACAAGGAACTTTTTGAGCAGCAGTTCCCTGCAAAATTCATCTCCGAAGCAGTCGATCAGACCAGAGGATGGTTCTATTCCCTCCTTGCAGAGTCTACCCTGCTGTTTAACAAGGCTCCCTATGAGAACGTTATCGTAATGGGTCTGGTAATGGATGAAAACGGCCAGAAGATGAGTAAGAGCAAGGGCAATTCCGTAGATCCCTTCGACGCTCTGGAAACCTACGGTGCAGATGCCATCCGCTGGTATTTCTACATCAACTCTTCTCCCTGGTTACCCAAGCGTTTCCATGGAAAGGCCGTACAGGAAGGACAGCGTAAGTTCATGGGTACCTTCTGGAATACCTATGCGTTCTACATCCTGTATGCCAACATTGACAGCTTCGATCCTTCCAAATACACACTGGATACCGCATCTCTGGGCATCATGGACAAGTGGCTTTTATCCAGATTAAATACCGTTGTGAAGGAAGTGGATGCAGACCTGAACGATTACAAGATCACGGAGGCAGCTCATGCCCTGGATGATTTTGTGGATGAGATGAGTAACTGGTATGTACGCCGCAGCAGAGAACGTTTCTGGGCAAAGGGAATGGAACAGGATAAGATCAATGCTTATATGACCCTGTATACCACCCTGGTTACCTTATGCAAGCTGTCTGCGCCCATGGTTCCTTTCATGACAGAGGAAATGTACCAGAACCTGGTTCGCAGCATCGACCCTTCCGCTCCCGAAAGTATCCACCTGTGTGATTACCCGGTAGCAGATACGTCTCTGATCGATTCCGCACTGGAAGCCGATATGGACGAAGTGCTAAGGATCGTTGTTATGGGACGTGCCGCAAGAAACGCTTCCAATATCAAGAACCGTCAGCCCATATCTACCATGTATGTAAAGGCAGACCATACTCCTTCCGAAGTATGCCAGACCATCGTACAGGAAGAATTAAATGTAAAACAGGTTCTCTTTACCGATGATGTAAGAGACTTTACGACCTATACCTTTAAGCCTCAGCTTCGCACGGTTGGTCCCAAGTATGGCAAGCAGCTGGGCCAGATCCAGAAGGCTCTTTCTGAGATCGACGGCAACGCAGCCATGGATGAGCTTCGTGCAAACGGCGTGTTAAAGCTTGCGCTGGAAGGCGGAGAGGTTAGCCTCTTAGAGGAAGACCTGCTGATCGACATGACCCAGAAGGAAGGTTATGAGACACAGGCAGACAATTATGTTACAGTAGTAATAGATACCAATCTGACCGATGAACTCATCGAAGAAGGTTATGCAGCAGAGATCATTTCCAAGATCCAGACCATGCGTAAGGAAGCCGATTTCGAAGTAATGGATCGCATTCGTGTGGCTGTTTCCGGTAATGAAAAACTTGCAGCAGTTGTAGGAAAGAACAAAGCAGCCATAGCCGATAAGGTATTGGCTCTGGAAATTGTAACGGAAGGCAGTTTCGGTGTCACCAAAGACTGGAACATTAATGGGGAAGAGTGTTCTATTTCTGTACAGCGAATCTGATATCCGGGATAGGAGAGGGAGTTGCTTAAGAAATCAGTGAAGCCAAAATTTGATAAGGATCTGTTTAAACGCAGTGTCCAGTACAATGTGCGGACCCTTTATCGAAAGACGATGGAGGAAGCCACAGACCGGCAGATCTTTACCGCTGTGGCCTACGCCATAAAAGATCAGGTAGTGGACGACTGGATGGAGACCCAGAAGCTCTATGATGAGACGGATCCCAAGATCGTTTACTACATGTCCATGGAGTTCCTTATGGGAAGGGCTCTGGGCAATATGATCATCAATCTGGGTGCGGACGCGGAAGTACGTTCCGCTATGGAAGAGATGGGTCTGGACCTCAATGTGATCGAGGATCAGGAGCCGGATGCAGCCCTTGGAAACGGCGGTTTGGGAAGACTGGCCGCATGTTTTCTGGATTCTCTTTCGACTTTGGGTTATGCAGCCTACGGCTGTGGCATTCGCTACCGCTATGGTATGTTCAAACAGAAGATCCAGGACGGTTATCAGAAGGAAGTACCCGATGATTGGCTTTCCGACGGCAATCCCTTTGAGCTGCGCCGTCCCGAATACACCAAGATCGTTAAGTTCGGCGGTTATGTCAGCTATCATACCGATGAGAACGGAAGAGGCATCTTTACCCAGGAGGATTATCAGTCTGTAAAAGCAATCCCCTATGACCTGCCCATCGTGGGTTATGGCAACGGGATCGTCAATACGCTGCGGATCTGGGATGCCGAGCCGGTACAGTGCTTCCAGCTGGATTCTTTTGACAAGGGTGACTACCGCAAGGCAGTGGAACAGGAGAATCTGGCCCGCAACATTGTGGAAGTGCTCTATCCCAATGACAATCACTATGCAGGAAAAGAACTGCGTTTAAAGCAGCAGTATTTCTTTATTTCCGCCTCCGTACAGGAAGCGGTGGATAAGTTCATGCGTACCCATGACGATATCCATGATTTCTATAAGAAGGTTACCTTCCAGTTAAACGATACCCATCCTACCGTAGCCATTGCGGAGCTGATGAGGGTATTAATGGATGATTACGGATTACCCTGGGATGAAGCCTGGAACATTACCACCAGGACCTGTGCTTATACCAATCACACCATCATGTCGGAAGCACTGGAAAAATGGCCCATTGAGCTGTTCTCCCGCCTGCTTCCCCGTGTATATCAGATCATCGAAGAGATCAACCGTCGTTTCATTGAGGATATCAAGAAGACTTACGACGGCACCGGTGTGGATGTACAGGAAAAGATCCGGAAGATGGCCATTATCTATGACGGCCAGGTAAAGATGGCACACCTTGCCATTGTATCCGGTTATTCCGTAAACGGTGTGGCAAGACTCCATACCGAGATCCTGAAAAAGCAGGAATTAAAAGACTTCTACGAGATGATGCCGCAGAAGTTCAACAACAAGACCAACGGCATCA
>JAEEGL010476863.1_pt1 | contig 29759 bp, 24 predicted proteins | sample 9134231 | NCBI WGS metagenome assembly JAEEGL01 (sample SAMN16246548, study PRJNA631951) | gut metagenome | biome: gut microbiome; feature: rumen; material: fiber-attached | host: Bos | place: Iran: Karaj | collected 2018-10
ACCAAGCCCAAGGTAGCTTTCAGAGAGACCATCCGCAAGAACTCAGATGTTGAGTACAAGTACAAGAAGCAGACCGGCGGACACGGACAGTATGGCCATGTTAAGATGCGCTTCGAGCCTTCAGGTGATCCTGAGACAGCATATACCTTTGAGCAGGAAGTTGTAGGCGGAGCAGTTCCCAAGAACTACTTCCCGGCTGTTGAGAAAGGTATTGCAGAATCTGTACAGAGAGGACCTCTTGCTGCTTATCCTGTAGTTGGCGTTACGTGCACACTGTATGCCGGATCATACCACCCTGTCGATTCTTCCGAAATGGCATTCAAGGTTGCTGCTTCAGGCGCCTTCAAGAAAGGCTTCATGGATGCTTCACCTGTACTTCTTGAGCCCATCGTATCTCTTAAGGTTACTGTTCCCGACAGCTTCACCGGTGACGTAATGGGTGATCTTAACAAGAGAAGAGGCCGTGTACTTGGAATGAATCCTTCACTTACCGGCAAGCAGGTTATCGAGGCTGAGGTTCCCATGATGGAACTCTTCGGATACTGCACACAGCTTCGTTCCATGACCGGCGGAAGCGGAGACTTCGAGTATGAGTTCGCAAGATATGAGCAGGCTCCTTCAGATGTTCAGGCCAAGGAAGTTGCAGACAGAGCCGATAAGGTTGCTGCAGCAAACTCTGAAGAATAATTATCCTGACAATAATAACAGCTCCTTTGGTTCTCCAAAGGAGCTGTATTTTTTGCATATTTAATATTACTTTAATACAATCTTCTACGTTTTTATGATAACATTAATGCATGCCGACCGAATATATTGCATATAACCATATAGGGGAGTTCGCCGGCCTGTTTTTGGCAGGCCTTCTTTTGATTGTCATGCTTTATACGAGGCCCAAAAAGACCTTTGTATACAAATATCTGGTTATTGGAAATCTTCTTTCCATCGTAGCAATCATTCTTCAGATATCCATTTGCCTTGTCACAAACTATCCGGAAAGCCTGTACAACAGATATGTTTTTATGGGGCAGCTCATCGCCTTTCTTTTGGTGTATAACGGAGTTTTGTATTTTATTTTTTCCTATGTAAATATGATGTCCCTTTCGCGAAGAAAGCAGAGAAAAGAGTTTATTCTTATGTATTGTGTCCTTTCAACAGGATATATCATCGGAATGATTATTGAGCTGGCGGTAAGCGGACTCTATACTGTTGAGGTCGAAGGGATAAATATCAATCATTTTACGCGCTTTTATTGTTGTGCGGGAATTGTTTGTGCTGTTATATGCTATTATGCGTCCTTGTCAAACAAGAGGAGTATCGCAAAAGTTCTTTGGCATACAGTATGTGTCTTTGTGCCGGTGGAGATAATAACTCTGCTGGGACAGATTATAGTTGTAGACAGGTACCACACTATCTTCAGCGGACTTACTTATGTTCCAGTCTTTACATTTGCATTCCTTCTTTTCCACAACGTGCCATATGATGAGGTTACCGGATGCCAGAGCCAGAACGCGCTGGATGAATATCTCAAAAAGTATGCAGGGAAAAAAGTATTTTACCTGCAATACCTTGAATTCAGAATGCCTACCAGTGAGACCTATGTAGTAGAGGATGAAGAGGTACATTTCCTTGGTGTTAATGCCTGCAGAGCTATTGAAAACATAAGTAATAAAGTGGGGATGTATCGGCTTGAATATGAGAAATACATCAACATCATAGATACAAGTGATGAGCAGGAGGCCCTCAGAATATCAGATCAGATAAGGGGAGTTATGGACGGTGTAAAAGCGGAGATAAATCTTCCTTTCAATTATGTGATAATTACGAGCAGGGTTGATAATAGCAATTATTCTCCTTTAAAACTCAGGCAGCTCAATGAGTATGTGGCCAGCAGGTTCTTGGATCAGAATAACAGCTATTTCTATGTCATAAAGCACAAGGATTTTGAAGACTTTGAGGAGTTCTTTGAGATTACACTGGCTCTTAAGGACATAAGGAACAGAGGAGATATTGATGATGAGCGTGTCGTTGTGTACGCCCAGCCAATTTACAGCGTAGATGGCGACTGCTTCAGGGTGGCAGAGGCCCTGATGAGGATCAAACTGGGAGACAGGATGATCTTTCCCGATAAGTTTATTCCTGTTGCAGAAGCCACCGGCTGTGTGCATGTTCTCACTCTGATAATACTGAATAAGGTTTGTAAGGCGGTTGAGAGCCTCGAGAATAACTACGATTTTGATGCGATCTCAATAAATGTTTCGTCAAAAGAGCTGTCGCATGAGAACATGTATCAGGATTTTCTGGACATCATAGAGAAATACGATATTGATGTTTCAAAGATCCGTATGGAGATCACTGAATCAGCTATGTTTGAGAGCTATGATGTCGCCAGCAGAAATATGGAGATCTTGAATAATGAAGGAATACAGCTTTATCTGGATGACTTCGGGACGGGCTATTCATCTCTGGAGAGAGTAATGAACTGCCCTGTTAAGACCATCAAGTTTGATAAAGCTCTTTTGTATAAATCTCTTGATGACAACAGGATGGATGATATCCTGACATATATGATAGAAGTTCTCAAAAAGAATGGATTTATAACGCTGGTGGAAGGCGTTGAGGATGAGTCCATGAGCCAGTTCTCGGTAAACAGGGGATTTGATTACATACAGGGTTATCATTATGCTAAGCCCGCGCCCATCGAGGATCTGACCAAGTATTTCTCCAAAAAGAGCTAAATTTAGTAAAGATAATATAAAAGTGACCGGTCTGATTACAGACTGGTCTTTTTTTGTGCGTCTTTTTATACAATTAACTTTGTTGACACTTTTGGTATGATTGTATACAATTATACGAGTAAAGCAATTTTCGAAATAATGATAAGAAGGTAATTGACATGAGCACCGATACTTTCCAGAATCGACCGGTTACAATGAACGACAAGAATAACCTGCTCCAGATCGAAGAGCACATGTATATTCTTGATGATGTGAAAAAACCAAACGTCTTTCGTAACATGTTTCCCTATGAGGAGATTCCTAAGATTCCATTTAACGACAGGATCGTTCCCCACAATATGCCAAAGGACATTTGGATCACGGACACAACTTTCCGTGATGGACAGCAGTCCAGGGCGCCATATACCACCGAGCAGATAGTCAGGATCTACGATTATCTCCACGAGCTGGGCGGCCCCAACGGAATGATAAGGCAGAGCGAGTTCTTTTTATATAGCAAGAGCGACCGCGATGCAGCTCTTAAGTGCATGGAGAAGGGATATGAGTTCCCGGAGGTCACCAGCTGGATAAGAGCCAGTGAGGAGGACTTTAAACTGGTAAAAGAGATTGGGATGAAGGAGACGGGAATCCTTGTCAGCTGCTCTGATTACCACATCTTCTTAAAACTGAAAATGACCAGAAAACAGGCACTGGAGCACTACCTGAGCATCATCAGGGCCTGTCTTGAGGAGGGTATAAGCCCAAGATGTCATCTTGAGGACATCACCAGAGCTGATATATACGGTTTTGTAGTTCCATTCTGTGTGGAGCTGATGAAGCTTAAGGAGGAGTACAAGATACCGGTTAAGGTAAGAGCTTGTGATACCATGGGCTACGGCGTTAATTTCTCCGGAGCAGTTATTCCAAGGGCTGTTCAGGGTATCATATATGCTATCAATACCAATGCCGGTGTTCCCAGCAATCTCCTTGAGTGGCACGGACATAACGATTTCTATAAGGCCGTCACCAATTCAACAACAGCATGGCTCTATGGCTGCAGTGCAGTAAATACATCTCTCTTCGGAATTGGTGAGAGAACAGGTAATACGCCTCTTGAGGCTATGGTATTTGAGTATGCACAGCTCAAGGGTCACCTTAACGGAATGAATACGCAGGTCATCACAGATATCGCTGAGTATTATGAGAAGGAGATTGGCTACGTTCCGCCTGCCAACACACCATTTGTAGGTAAGAACTTCAACGTTACAAGGGCCGGAATCCATGCCGACGGACTTCTCAAAAATGAGGAGATCTACAACATCTTTGACACAGAGAAGTTCTTAAAGAGACCACCTGTCAGCGCTGTTTCAAACACATCAGGCCTTGCTGGCATTGCCCACTGGATCAATATCCACTACAAGCTAAGAGACGACCATGCTCTTAACAAGCAGTCAGAGCTTGTGAGAAGGATCAAAGAGTGGGTTGATGCAGAATACGCCGGTGGAAGAGTAACGGTTATGACAGATAACGAGCTCGTACAGAAAATAGAGGAAGTTTCAGAAGAGCTTAATATTGTTGTTAAGGAAGGAGAAGTGATCACAAACAGCTGATCACGAAATAGCATGGACGATAGGGATTTAAAGCAGGAGATAACGGACAAGTACTCCCTGAGGGGCCGTGTATTCCACAGGATAAGAGAGGACATCCTAAACGGCAAGTACAAGGACAATGAGGAACTTAAAGAAGTGGCCATTGGCAATGAGCTGGGTGTCAGCAGAACTCCCGTAAGAGAGGCGCTGAGGCAGCTTGAACTGGAGGGACTGGTGCAGATTATTCCCAACAGAGGTGCCTATGTCACAGGGATAAAGGTAAAAGACATCCAGGACATCTACATGATCCGCTCAAGGCTTGAGGGATTGTGCGCAAGATGGGCTTGTGAGAACATCACAGCCGAGCAGCTGGATGAGATGGAGGAGACCATTTATCTTGCAGAGTTTCACGCCGCCAGGGGACATATGGAGCAGATGGCGGAACTGGACAACAGGTTCCACAACATCCTCTATGAGGCATCAGGATCCAAGATGCTGGAACACCTCCTGAAGGACTACCACCAGTACGTCTGGAGAGTAAGGCAAAAGACATTGTCCGGAAACAGAGGAGCCGTATCAAATGTGGAACATAAGTTTATAATGGAAGCCATAAAGGAAAAGAACCCGGACAAGGCTGAGGAGCTGGCCAACCAGCACATGATAAACGCCTATGATAATATGGTGGATCATGGCCTTTTGGAACTATACGAATAATGAAGGAGAAATAATCCCATGAACAAAGTACAGATGACAACGCCCATAGTTGAGATGGATGGAGATGAGATGACCAGAGTCCTCTGGCAGATGATCAAGGACAAGCTGATCCTTCCTTTTATTGATCTTAGGAGCGATTACTATGATCTTGGACTTAAGCACAGAGATGAAACTGATGACCAGGTCACAGTGGACAGCGCCAATGCTACCCTTAAGTACGGCGTTGCAGTTAAGTGTGCCACCATTACTCCCAACAATGAAAGAGTTACCGAGTATGGTCTCAAGAAGATGTGGAAGAGTCCCAACGGCACCATCAGAGCCATTCTTGACGGCACTGTGTTCAGAACACCCATCATGGTAAAGGGAATTGAACCCAACGTAAGGACATGGGTAGAACCGATAACACTTGCAAGACATGCCTATGGTGATGTATATAAGAATGTAGAGATAAGAGTTCCCGGACCCGGCAAGGCTGAACTTGTATTTACCGGTGAGGATGGAAAAGAGATAAGAAAGACCATTCAGGAATTCGATGAGCCCGGCATCATCCAGGGTGTCCATAACAAGGATTCATCCATTAAGAGCTTTGCGAGAGCGTGCTTTAAATACGCCCTCTCTGAAAAGAAGGAGCTCTGGCTTGGAACCAAGGACACCATCAGCAAGACCTATGACAGAAGATTCCGCGAGATCTTTGACGAGGTATATGAGGCAGAGTTCAAAGAGGAGTTTGAAAGTGTAGGAATTACATATTTCTACACACTAATCGACGACGCTGTGGCCAGAGTAATGAAGTCAAAGGGCGGATTTATCTGGGCCTGCAAGAACTATGACGGCGACGTTATGAGTGACATGGTATCATCGGCCTTCGGTTCACTGGCTATGATGACTTCAGTCCTTGTATCACCTACCGGAGTATATGAGTACGAGGCAGCTCACGGAACTGTTCAGAGACATTATTACAAGTACCTTAAGGGCGAGCCTACATCCACCAACCCTGTTGCCACTATCTTTGCGTGGACAGGCGCACTCAGAAAGAGGGGCGAGCTTGATGGAATTAAGGGTCTTGTGGACTGGGCTGACAGGATGGAGAAGGCAACTCTTTCAGTTATCGAATCAGGACGCATGACGGGGGATCTTGCCCTCATCACATCGATTCCTGATCCTGTTAAGCTTGGCAGCGAGGAATTCCTTGACGCCATTAAAGATGCATATTTGGAGCAGTAATTAGTTATGATTCTTTCAGTACATGGAATAAAAAAGAGCTTTGATGGAAAGGACATCCTTCGGGATGCCTCTTTTCATGTGGAAAAAGGTGAGAAAGTAGCCATGGTGGGCATCAACGGCGCTGGTAAAACGACGCTGCTGCGGCTCATAATCGGCGAACTAAGCCCTGAGGAGGGTGAAGTTACTTTTTCCAGGGACATCACCTGGGGGTATCTTGCACAGAATCAGAATGTAGACAGTGATAATACCATCTACGAGGAACTTAAGGAAGTTAAAAGAGATATCATCGACCTGGAGGAGGGTATCAGACAGGCCGAAGAGGATATGAAGCATCTTCAGGGACAAGAACTGGAGGAACTTTTAGAGAAATACACCAGAATGAATGAGACTTTCCAGAGGCGCAGGGGATATGCCTGGAGAAGTGAAGTAACAGGCGTCGGAAGAGGTCTTGGCTTTGCAGATGAAGAGATGAACAAAAAGATTAACACCCTGTCCGGCGGTCAAAAGACCAGAGTGGCACTTGGTAAACTTCTTTTGCAGGAACCTGATCTCATAATCCTTGATGAGCCTACCAACCATCTGGACATGAATTCCATCAAATGGCTTGAGAACTATCTGTCTAATTACAGCGGTGCAGTTCTTATTGTTTCCCATGACAGATACTTCCTTGATAAGATAGCTGACAAGGTGGTGGAGGTTGAGAACTGCAAGGTATCCACCTTTAAGGGCAATTACACAGACTACGCCAGGAAGAAGGAGCAGAAGAGAGCAATCGAGTGGAACGCCTACATCAAACAGCAGCAGGAGATCAAGCATCAGGAAGAGGTTATCCAGAAGCTCAAGTCTTTCAACAGGGAGAAGTCCATCAAGAGAGCCGAGAGCAGGGAAAAGATGCTGGAGAAGATCGAGGTTCTTGACAAGCCTGTGGACATCGATGACCAGATGAAGATCACCCTTAAGCCAGGTTGCGAGAGTGGCGGGGATGTACTTAAAGTTGAGGGACTCAGTAAGGCTTACGACGGTCAGCAGCTCTTTTCCGGTCTTGATTTCGAAATAAAAAAGGGCGAACATGTGGCGCTTATTGGCGATAACGGCACCGGCAAAACTACTATTCTGAAGATCCTGAACCAGGCCGCAACCATGGACGAGGGAAAGGTTACCTATGGTGTAAAGGTTCATGTGGGATACTATGATCAGGAGCATCATGTGCTTCACGATGACAAGACACTCTTTGATGAGATTTCCGACGCCTATCCTAACCTGAATAATACGGAGATAAGGAACACGCTGGCAGCATTTCTTTTCACAGGAGATGATGTCTTCAAGAGGATCGGAGACCTCTCCGGCGGTGAGAAGGGCAGGGTCAGCCTTGCCAAGCTCATGCTTTCTGATGCCAATTTCCTGATCCTGGACGAGCCCACTAACCATTTGGACATCACCAGCAAAGAGATTCTTGAGAGCGCTATTTCCGGTTATGAAGGTACAGTGCTCTATGTCAGCCATGACAGATATTTCATCAACAGAACTGCCACCAGAATCATGGACCTGACCCACGGACAGCTGGTAAATTACATCGGCAACTACGACTACTATGTGGAGCATGTCGATGAGAGAATGGCAAAGGTTGCGCTGGATGAGCCGGTTTATGACGGCAAGGCTTTACAGGAAGCTGAGGATACTAATAAGGGTAACACCGGATCCGATGACTGGAAGGCACAGAAGGAAGCTCAGGCCAGAAAGAGAAAGCTTGAAAATGCTGTTAAAAAGTGCGAGGAAGAGATTGAGAAGCTGGAAAAAAGAGATGAGGAGCTGACAAAGGAGCTTTCAGATCCTGAGGTTGGCTTTGATCTGGCTAGACTTCGTAAGCTCACAGATGAGCAGGAGAGCGTACAATCGCAGCTCTCAGAGCTTTATGATAAGTGGGAAGAACTGAATAGCTAATAAATTCTTTATATTACCTTAATTATGTTTATAAAACCTTAAGACAATATCGATTGTTTGTGGCTGAGGTTTTGGCTACAATCAAATTAGATAATCGGTAGAACGTATTTATGCTTGAGGTTATTTCATGTGGAATTATAGCTTTGCCATACCAAGTCTGTTGATCTTGGGGCTGCTATTATTGTTTTATTTTTCACTGCCAAGGCTTCACATCAGGATGAACAGGGCATTCCTTACCATTCTGGTTGTGGAAAGCCTTGTTATTGTCATGGATATTTTGTCAAGCTGGGCGGACAGCAACGTTGAGACGCTGCCGCTTATTTTGGTGGATATTCTGAATGTCTTATATTTCGTGTTGTTCTTTATGAGGGCAGGTTCAATCTTTTTCTATACTGCAGGTGTCCTTAGAGTCCTTGGACTGGAGCGGTCCAAACAGGTAATTCTCATTTATGTACCGATGCTCGTTTGCATTCTGATCGCTATTCTCAGTCCGATTTTCGGCTTTATCTATCACATAGAAAATGACGGGTATCATTCCGGTCCCTGGTATAATCTCTTGTATTATTGCTTCTGGTTTTATTTATCTGCCAGCATTTACTGCTGGTTAAGGTTTGGAAAAAAGCTGAAGAGAAAACGAGAGAAATATGGTCTTTTACTCTATATTTTAATACTGACTACGGGAATAATCATAAGGAAGGCGTTTCCAAGTATACTTCTCATGGATACCTTCTGTATCATGGCTGTTCTTGTGGTTTATCTCATCTTTGAAAATCCGGAGTTCTATCTGGACAGAAGAGGAAATGTCTTTAATAGCACCGCCTTTAGGGATTTTATTGATGAAAACAATGGTACCCTGAACTATAACATTCTGGGTATTGTTATCCACAACTACAATGACATGAGAGATATATATGGCGGCAGGCAGATGGATGAAGGCCTTACCATGATCGCACAGTATATCACGTTAACTTATCCGACCTTCAATGTCTTTTACCACAGGCGTGGAAGGTTTATGGTTCTGTGCAACAAACAGCACGATATGATGGATGTTATCCTGACATTATCCGAAAGATTCAGAAGGCCATGGAAATCGGATGACGCTGACTTGTATCTGAATGTAGGATTTGCTCTGATGGATGTCGGGGAGACGGTTTCTTCCTCCGATATGATCTTTTCAAGCCTCATAACAGCCCTGGATGATGCCGATTCCGGTAAGAGCAGGGAAATAGTCATGATAGACAGATCCGGTCTTGATCAGACTTTGAAGGATACTGAGGTCAAAAGGCTTCTGGATCAGGCAATTGACAACGATTTGATCGAAGTATTTCTTCAGCCACTTGTGAGCACAAGTTCAGGCAAAGTCATAGGAGCTGAAGCGCTGTCAAGACTTTTGGACAATGAAGGGAAAGTTGTGCCTCCCAAAGCTTTCATAGGCATTGCCGAGAGAAACGGCAAGATTATAGAGATGGGAGAGCAGGTGTTTGAAAAGACCTGCAGATTTATTCAGGAACATGATCTTATTAGCAGCGGAATAGAGTGGATAAATGTCAATCTTTCACCAATACAGTTCCTTCGTGATGATCTGGCTGACAGATTTGCAGAGATAGCACGCAAGTATAATGTGGATACGGGGGTTGTGCACCTGGAGATCACTGAGGAGTCCATGATTGATGATATCTTTTTGCAGAAACAGATGGCAGCCATGACTGAAAAGGGTTTTAAGTTTGCTCTGGACGACTACGGAACCGGATACTCCAACCTCAACAGACTTAAGAGATGTCCTTTTTCGAATATCAAACTGGATATGAGTGTTGTGTGGGATTATTGCCGGGCTCCCGATGAGATCCTGCCGACAATGATAAAGGCTTTTAAGCAGATGAATTTCGAGATAACTGCAGAGGGTATAGAGAATGAGCAGATGGCGGAGGCTATGAAGGGCATCGGCTGTGATTATCTGCAGGGTTATTATTATTCAAAGCCGCTACCTATGATGGATTATGCGGTCAAATACATCAATTAAGGATTGACCTTGTGTCCGTGCAAATATATAATAAATGAGGTTTAATCTGCATGAAATAAGAGGACACGGCTTTGAATCGTTTGTATATACCTTTTATATGGGAACTGCTTTTTGTTTTTGCGACAATATTTTTCCCAAAACAGTCGCTTTATCTCTTTTTTGTGTTCTATTTGGGACTGATTTATTACTTTTATTCTTTCTATAAGCAGTTTTCCTTCAGAAAATTATACAAGAACCTTAAGAGAGTAGTTACTTTCTGGTTACCGGTTGCGCTGACATTTATGGGGCTGTACCTTGCTAATTATATAAGAATTCAGGTTGTCCCGAATATTTTTACAGGGGTGAGGGATGGCACAGTCCAGATAATATACCGCAACGAACTTTTTCCCACGCTTATGTATGCTGTCATGATGATAGTGCTTAAGCCTGTGGCGGAGGAGCTCTTTTTCAGAAAGGCTCTGATCAAGTTTGGCAGCAAAAAGAAGGTTGTGGCATTCTCAATTTTAAGTCTTTTACTATGCGCAATCTCAAGGGCTCACGGCTTTCTGGGAATCGCAGAGTGGATGCTGATGGCGCTTCCTGTTACCATAGCCTATGTGGCCACCAGAAATATCTATATCTCATTAATGGCTCATGTTTTATTTGAATTCTATGACAATATCTACTCGGTAATCTACATGTTGGCGAGGATATTCAACAGATAGTATTTGGGGATTGTATAAAATCGGCATGCGCTTTTGCATGCCGATTTTTCGTGTACCTTACGGTGCGCGTGCAATAATAGTTTTAAGTGTATGAAAAGGAGTGTGTTATGGGATTTTTTAATCGGAAACAAGGCACCGGTGGTGGCGGCGTTGATCCGGCCACTGTCAAGAAGGGAAAAAGAGGGATACTCATCGTTGTCATTGCCATTCTGTTATTCCTGTTTTTCAACGGAAGCTACTACTCTGTAAAAGAGCAGGAACAGGCTATACTTACCATGTTCGGTAAAGTCATCAGGGTGGATACTGCCGGATTGTATTTCAAGATACCTTTTGTCCAGAGCGTGCATATGATAGATATGACCACTCACGGTATAGGAATTGGCTACACAATCAGTAACGGCCAGAATATCACAGTGGAGGACGAGGGCATCATGATCACCTCAGACTTCAATTTTGTTGATATTGATTTCTATCTGGAGTACAAGGTCAGCGATCCTGTTGCTGCGTATTACAACACAGAGGAGCCTGACATCATCATGAAGAACATGGCGCTCGCCAGCATCAGGAACACAGTAGTCAACTATCCTGTGGATGATGTAATCACCACTGCCAAGGGGCAGATCCAGGCAGAGGTCAAGGAAAATCTCCAACAGGAACTCACTAACAAAAATGTGGGTCTCACAGTGGTCAACATCTCTGTTCAGGACGCAGAGCCTCCGACGCAGGAGATCGTGCAGGCGTTTAAGTCAGTTGAGACAGCCAAGCAGGGCAAGGAGACAGCCGTAAACAATGCCAAGAAATACCAGTCAGAGGAACTTCCCAAGGCAGAAGCAAATGCCGACAAGATTGTTCAGGATGCTGAGGCCCACAAGGAAGCAAGAATAGCTGAGGCCGAGGGACAGGTAGCCCGTTTCAACGAAATGTACGAACAGTACAAACTGCAGCCCTATATAACCAAGAAGCGTCTGTTCTATGAGACCATGGAAGACATCCTTCCGGATCTCAAGGTTATAATTTCAGACGGAAATACCCAGCAGATGTTACCGCTGGAGAGTTTCAGTGAGTGAGGGAGGCAGCTATGGTAGAGAAAAAGATTAGTTTCGGAAAGTATTTGATTATAGTTCTGATTGTGGCAATTGCTTTTGTAGTAGGCTCAGGCCTCTTTGTAGTCCACCAGAACGAATATGTAACAGTCAGAAGATTTGGTAAGATTGTCAGCATCCAGTCGGAGCCTGGACTACATGTAAAGATACCTGTAGTCGATGACATTCAGTCCATCAGCGCTAAGATAGTGCTCTATGACATTCCAAAGTCAGACGTTATCACCAAGGACAAGAAGTCCATGATCACAGATACCTACGTTCTCTGGAAGGTCACAGATCCGCTAAGATATGTTCAGACCCTGAACGCTATCAGCGCCAGAGCCGATGAGAGAATAGAAGCATCGGTGTATAATGCAACAAAGAACGCCATATCATCCATGACCCAGGATGAAGTTATTGAGGCGAGAGGAGAGTACCTCACTAAGCTTATAACCGAAGAGTCCAATTCTGACATGTCCGGCTACGGAATCACTATCGTTCAGGCCCAGATCAAGGCGCTTGATCTTCCTGACGACAACAAGCAGGCTGTATATGACAGAATGATCTCCGAGAGAAATAACATCGCTGCATCCTATACTGCAGAGGGTGAAGCTGAGGCACAGAAGATACACAACCAGACCGATAAGCAGGTTGCCATCCTCAAGGCCCAGGCCCAGAAGGATGCCGCAGTACTTGAGGCAGAAGGTGAGGCCGCATATATGGCTACTTTGTCCCAGGCTTATGACACTGAGGAAAAGGCAGACTTCTATAACTATATAAGAGGACTTGATGCGCTCAAATCCTCTATGAAGGGTGATAAGACTATTATTTTGGATCAGAAGTCTGAACTTGCCAAGATATTGATGGGGAATTTTGAATAAGGAATGCTATAGAAAATGAGCATATTGCATTTTGCAATATGCTCATCTTGTTTTACACTTATGAATTCATATAAGGCTTTATCGTCTTATTAACAACCTGGAGCATTGCATACATGATAAAAGTATCAATAGGAAGCATCACAAGGTTGGATACGATACGTCCCGGAAGGATAGCAGCGATGGCCTGTCCGTAGAGCATGTTGAGCCATAGAGTATTCAGGACGAGGTTGCAGACGATCTTGACTGCCACTTGGGAAAGAATCACGTTTGTGAGCTTAAGCGGCCTGTTGTAGAGGAACAGTCCGTAGATTACAGCTCCCAGCATGGCGGTGATGGTAAAGCCCGGGAAGAAGTTGCCGTCGCCGGAGGCGAACCACTTGATAATATCCATGGCACCGCCGAAGATGGCGCCGACCCAGGGGCCGAAGAGGTAGTCAACTACCTGGTTGGGAAGTCCGGAGAAGCCGATCCTGATATAGGGGCCAAACTTTATGGTGGCCACATATCCAAGGATGACGGCTAAGGCGCCCATCATTCCACAGAAGGTAATGACCTTGGTCTCCCGAAGTCTTGCAAGGGAAGACGGGCTGATGTTGCTGGTAAAGTTGTTTTTGGTTACTGAAGTTTCTTTAGACATAAAAACACCTCCTTTGCAGTTTCCTTTGACCACATCGGAGGACAAAATATTCCATCAGACGATGTAGCAGCGGGATGCGACACTAAAACCGCGAACCCACCAGCAATGGATGAAAAGACATCATCCGGCATTAAGGCTCTTCGTCCAGGTGACAACTCCCTGTTCACCCGGCACTTGACGAATTAGCGTCTACTCTGCGTAAATGGTTTATAATTACAGAAATCATAATACTTCTTTCTGCTCTGAAATACAATACCCACAATGAAATTGACATTTTGTGTTGATTTTTGAAAAAAAATGTTGTAACTTACTTATGGTACTAAATACTAATTGTTATGTTCTTTAAACAAACGCATTGATTATGCAGTCGTTTACAAATCCCAGTGATGTTTTAAAGATTTTAATTGAGTAATATTTTTTATATAGCGCTACCAGCGCAGAAACGGAGTAATTTTGAGAGAAAAATACGAGACACTTAAACTTAATGACCTTAGGGAAATTGCCAAAAAACGCGGTATAAAGGGTGCTTCCGGAATGAAGAAGTCAGAGATCATCGATCTTATGTGCAAGATGGATGAGGAAGAAGCAGCCGCAAGTGAACCTGAGAAGGATGAGAATGCGGAACAGCCAAAGGCTCCCGCTCAGAAAAAGACAAGGACCAAGGCTAAAGATGATAATGGAAACAGTGGTAAGGCAGAAGGTTCTGTTAGGAAAAAGAGGATCGTTGTAACTACATCAAATACGACAAATGCATCTGCAGCAAATCCTTCTGAAGCGCCTTCACCCAAGGTTGAGAGTATAAAAGCTCCGGCTGCAAAAGAAGAGGAAAAGCCTGAGCCTGTTGAAGAAGTAATAGATGGCGACAGTGCAGACGGCATCCTGGAAGTAATGCAGGACGGATACGGATTCATCCGTTGTGAGAATTATCTTCCCGGTGAAAACGACGTATACGTTGCCCCAAGTCTTATCAGGAAATTCAATTTAAAGACTGGCGACATTCTTACAGGTGTCTGCAGACCCAAGAAGGAAACAGATAAGTTTGCAGCCCTTTCAAGACTTGATTCAGTAAACGGATACAAGCCGGAAGTTGCCATGGGCAGATGGGATTTCGAGAAGATGACCCCCATTTTCCCCAACAACAAGATCAGACTTGAGCAGCCCGGCTGTTCAGTAGCAATGAGGATCATGGATCTCATAAGCCCAATCGGTAAGGGACAGAGAGGTATGATCGTATCACCTCCCAAAGCCGGTAAGACAACACTTCTCAAGGAAGTTGCCAAGTCAGTACTAAAGAACAGCTCAGACATTCATCTCATCATTCTTCTTATTGATGAGCGTCCTGAGGAAGTTACAGACATTAAAGAGTCTATTGAGGGACCCAATGCCGAGGTTATCTATTCAACCTTCGATGAGCTTCCTGAGCATCACAAAAGAGTAGCCGAGATGGTTATGGAGAGAGCCAAGAGGCTTGTAGAACATGGCAAGGATGTGGTTATCCTTCTCGACTCCATAACAAGACTTACCAGGGCATACAACATCGTGGTTCCACCTTCAGGAAGAACACTTTCAGGTGGTCTTGATCCTGCAGCCCTGCATATGCCAAAGAGATTCTTCGGTGCAGCAAGGAACATGAGAGAGGGCGGCAGCCTCACAATTCTGGCAACTGCTCTCATAGAGACCGGTTCCAAGATGGATGACGTAATCTACGAGGAATTCAAGGGCACCGGCAACATGGAGATGGTTCTTGACAGAAAGCTCCAGGAAAAGAGAATTTTCCCTGCCATCAACATTCCCAAGTCCAGCACAAGAAGAGAGGATCTCCTTCTTACCCAGGAGGAGCTTGCAGCTATCAATTCTCTGCGTAAGGGCTTTAACGGCATGAAGGCAGATGATGCGGTTGACCAATGCATCAATCTATTCTCCAAGACAAGGAACAATATGGAATTCGTAAGAATGGTAGAGAAGCAGATACGCTTCTAATGAATAAAAGGACCGGTTCTAATCAGTAAGAGGGACGGTTCTAATGACTGGTTTTTTGAAGAAAAACCAGTCATTAGAACCGTCCCCCTGACTGACCCTTAACTTCCTTTTTGGGGCGTATTTTTTAGATATCTCTAAGATCAAGAAGATTCTCAATCTCTCTGGCTTTTTGTGACTCGCGCTCAGCTCTTTTCTGCTCGCGGATGGTACTTCGCTCTACGTGCTCAAGGTTATTGGGATCAAGAGGATTTGTTACTATCCGTGACTTGGCTGAACCTGCAGGGATTGTAATTGTAGTAGGTCTCTCCGGAATCTCATTAAGAGCCACGTCTTCGTTAACTTCCACAATCTGCTGTTTCTCCGGAATCTTGGGATTGAGGTTGGTGGCAGGAATGGCATCCAGATTGGTCTTTTTCTCATTTTTCTTGGATGCGAGCAGTCCTATGAGATCTACATTCAGGTTGGATATGCTGCAGCCAACAGCTTTTTTACCCTGTACCTCAAAGTTTCTAACTACAATGGTAGAAATCTCGTAGTTGTGGAGGGTAGCACCATATCTGAACATTACGTCTATGTTGTCACCTACCTTCAGGGTGGTGATGTTGTCAAGGATAAGAGATATACCCCTCATGGAAATGTCATGGATAAGGCAGTTCTTGAGATCCAGGTTGTTGCCGTTGATGGACATAAGACCGAGCTTTTCTATGTAGAATCTCTCGGCACGCCTTGAATTCTCTGGCTCTAACTGTGAAGAACTCCTTATCAGATGGAAGTTGCCGTACCTTGTCTTGACCGGCGTAATGGATGTGGACATGAATTTATACACGCGTCCATCGCGCTTGTTGCGGATCTCAACGTTTGACGGCTCCAAGAACTGCATGTATTTGCCGAAGTACTCCATGGGCTTCACCAGGAGTCCCGCAGATACTCCGAAGATGGCTTCTGTCATCAGGACTGTGCTGTGGCCGGATATGGCTGCATGGATCTTGACTTCCGATCCATTTGAAATTTCACTGACCTTCATTTTTTCTCCCCCAAAAAAATACAACTCTGTACTGATGTTTGACTAATAACACCAATATCATGATATACTACAGCTAGGAAAAAATCCAGTATACCCCACTAAATGTCGGGATTATATTGAAAATTATAAGGACAGGAGACCAATATGATAAAAGAAAATCTTGAGAGGGTGGAACTGAACATTTCTGAGGCCTGCAAAAAGGCAGGAAGGGACAGAAGTGAAGTGACCCTTATAGCTGTCAGTAAGACAAAACCCGTAAGCGATATCAGATGCGCCATGGACTGTGGTATCACCGTCTTTGGGGAAAACAAGGTTCAGGAGATAAGAGATAAGACAGAGGAGATAAAAGAGCCTCTTTCCTGGCATATGATAGGACACCTTCAGGCCAATAAAGTCAAGTATCTGCCCGGGAAAGTCTGCATGATCCACTCTGTGGACAACAACAAGCTGGCAGATGAGATAGAGAAGCAGTTCTCCAAGGCTGACATGAACATTGACGTTCTGATTGAGGTAAATATGGCTGGAGAGGATACCAAGTTCGGACTTGCGCCATCACAGGTGCCGGAGTTTGTAAAGAGTATCAGCACTCTGCAGCATCTGAACATAAAAGGCCTTATGACCATAGCGCCCTACACTGATGATCCCGAGAGTAACAGGCAATACTTCAGAGGGTTAAAAGAGCTTATGGAGAATATAAATGCAATGGATATTCCGGGAGTTAAGATGGACCAGCTCTCCATGGGTATGACCGGTGACTATCAGGTGGCCATTGAAGAGGGAGCAACCTTCGTCCGCGTGGGAACAGGAATATTCGGCGAGCGGGATTATTCAAATATTAAATAAATATAAACGAATTTACACTAAAAAGACCAAAGAGTATAATTATTTTGTATACTTTTTTGGTTTTTTTATTGTCAGAAAGGACGCTATGCTGAGAACAGTACCGCTATCCAAGGGTGTATCTTTGGACCAACTTAATCATCTCATAGATACCGGACATGTTTTCGTCACACCCTTTGGTCTCAACAGGACCTGTTATATTGTGGTGAATCACAAGCCCTTTATGGTCATAGCTACCGATATCTCCATCAGGGGGGTTCAGCTCTCTGGATCCTGGTATACCTGGGAGGAGGTAGAGGCAATGGGCGGAGTCTACGACTCAGAATTTGAAGCGTTAAAGGCAATTGCAGGCGGAGCCTGATCATTGCATATATTTGGAGGCATTAACTTGGCGTATTATTTTTACTATATAGAGGCATATCTGGCATGCCTGCTCCTCCTTGCAATTATCTTTGTCAAGATAGTAAAAGGAGTGAACAAGCAGGCATCACAGTTATACCTGGGGAATCTTCTTGTGATTCTCATGTTGTATTTCATTTCGGAAATCTTTTGGGTAATTGTTGACGCAGGACTGGTTGAAAGAACAAAGGGCATGCTCTATTTGTCCAATACATTTACCTATATTCTTATTTCATTTGCCGCTTATTACTGGTTTATTCTCTCTGAGATCATTCAGAAAGACTCGGCTGTCGAGAAGGCAAAAACAAGACTGCTTATCGCAATACCCGTCATAGCTTCATCAATCCTTTGTGTATCTGCCTATTGGACAGGACTGATTTTTTATATAGATGAAGAAAACAAGCTTATGAACGGCAGGCTCTATTTTATTCTGATAGTTGTGCCGTTTGCCTATATGCTTGCAGCATCGATAAAGGCCTTTGGAAGATATTTAAATAAAGACAGATATGCAGACAGAAATATATATTTCATGATCGGAATTTTCCCATTTACACCGATAATTCTTGCGATCCTTCAGATCACATTCTGGAGGGTACCGCTTATGTGTTATGGAACTGTGGCAGCTGTGTTCTATGTCTACATCACATCATTGGATAATCTGATCTCTATCGATCCGCTGACTCAGACTAATAACCGGAATCAGATGTACAAGTATCTTGTACAGAAGATGAGAGGAAGCGATCAGGGCATGAACCTGTTTTTGCTTATGGTCGATATTGACAGACTTAGGTTTATCAATGAAGCATACGGACATGCTGAGGGGGATCGCGCCATCATCAGGGCTTCGGCAGCAATAAAGGAAGCCTGCCAGAGCAGCAGGAACAGACTATTTGTATCAAGATATGGCGGTGATGAGTTTGTGATAGTTGCTGAGATGCCATACAAGGCAGAAGCTGTATGGCTGGCAGAACAGATAAGAAATAATGTAAAGAGGGTCTCCGCCAATGACGTGGCCCCCTATGACCTTTCGGTAAGCGTAGGGATAGCACAGTATGACTACATGGCTCCCGTATCAATACAGGCTTTTATAGCCAGAGCAGACTCAGATCTGTATCAGAACAAAAAAATCAATGCTGTTTAAAACAGCGATGTGACAAAATGCACCGCGAGACCTGCCAAGATAAAGGCAGCCAGAATGGCGATGGCATATATAAACTTCATTCTTCCCATAAAGGACTCCTTTCGTGATATACTGTATTTATGGCAGACGACAGAGTCCTTTTTACTTTGCCGTGTGCAACATTTCTTACTGGTTTCGTTAATCAGTATAACATAACACTAAGGGGTGATGATATGCAGATATATGTATCGGGTAACGTGCCAAGAAGTGGGGACGGCACAGTGGAGCATCCTTACAAGACTATTCAGGAGGCTGCGCTTACCGCCAGAGCCGGAGATGTTGTGCTGGTGGCACCCGGGATATACAGGGAGTGGGTAAGGCCTGCATCATCCGGAACAGAAACTGCCAGGATCAAGTATATGAGCACCTCCAGGGGAGAGGCTGTAATTACCGGAGCGGAGCGCCTTAGCGGATGGGAGAGCTTTGAAAATGTCTGGCGGGTCAGGATTCCAAACAGCTATTTTGGCGACTACAATCCCTATATCGACACCGTCCATGGTGACTGGTTCGTAAATTCTGATCACAATCCACACACCGGAGAAATCTATATAGACGGAAAGAGCATGTACGAGGTCTTCGACCTCTCTCTTTGCATGCATCCGATAAAGGACAACAGGTCCTGGGATCCGGAGTTTACTCAGTTTGTCTGGTACACGGCTCAGGATGATGGGAACACTGTTATCTACGCCAATTTCCAGGGTAAGGATCCCAATGAGGAGAATGTTGAGTTATCAGTTCGTAGAGCCTGTTTCTACCCGGATAAGACAGGAGTGGACTATATAACTCTCTGTGGCTTTACGGTTCGCTGCGCTGCAACCCAGTGGGCTCCTCCCACAGCATATCAGGAGGGAATGGTTGGACCTCACTGGTCCAAGGGATGGATAATCGAGGACTGCGATATATATGAATCAAAGTGCAGTGGTATTTCTCTTGGTAAATATTTCCAGAATGGTAATAATAACAAGTGGACAACAACCTGGGTAAAAGACGGGACCCAGACTGAGAGGGACTGCATCTGCCAGGCTGTGAATGAGGGCTGGAGCAAGGAGACTATTGGATCACACATCGTAAGACGCTGTGATATCCATGACTGCGGCCAGACCGGAATAGTGGGGCACCTGGGCGGAGCTTTCTGCACCATAGAGGACAACCACATTCATAACATCAACAACAAGCATAACCTCAAGGGAGCTGAGATCGGTGGAATCAAGCTCCACGCGGCAATTGATACCATAATAAGAAGGAATCATATAGATCACTGCACCAGGGGCATATGGCTTGACTGGCAGGCCCAGGGCACCAGAGTATCTCAGAATTTCCTCCACGATAATGTACCACCGGAGGGAACAATAATAGATAATGACCTGTCTCTTGGAGAGGACATCTTTGTAGAAGTTTCCCACGGTCCGACTCTTATCGATCACAATCTGCTGCTGTCAGATATCGCCTGCAGGCTCAGCACCCAGGGCATCGCGCTTGTTCATAACCTGATAGCCGGTGCTTTCAGCTATGTGGGGCAGGGAACGGATAACGGCACCAGGAAGTTTGCTTCTAACAGATATACGCCTTATCATGTTCCGCATTCTACTAAGATTGCAGGCTTCATGACCATCCTTCACGGAGATGCAAGGCTCTACAACAATGTATTTGTTCAGCAGAAGGTCAGACAGGATCTCCTTGACTACTGCATAAGTCAGGACTCTGACAGAATAGATATGAACAACTTTATCTGCGGCAGCTGCGTGTACAACGGTTACCCTTCGCCTTCTGAGTATTTTTCAAGACTTGGCAGGGATACCTATAAAAAGTGCGGCTCAAGGGATCCATGGTATGACCACCTGCCGGTATATATGGGCGGCAATGCCTACTTCAACGGAGCAAGGCCATGCGACAATGAGATCGCCTGCCACGTGGACAAGGATCACAAGATAAGTCTGTACCTTGACGAGGATGAGGGCAGATACACTTTGCATACCAATCTGTACGAATACCTTCCAAGGACCTATACAATGCCGGTCAATACTGAGGTTCTGGGAATCGCCTTCGAGCCTGAGCAGAGATTTGAGAATCCTGACGGAAGTTCCATCAATTTCGATATCGATTACTTCGGGCGCAAGAGAGGGCGCTTCCCTGTAGCCGGTCCCTTTGAGGAGTGCGGAAGCGACAGATTCACAGTGCAGACTCCGGGCTTTGGTCCCTACAACATAGGGTGCGACAAGAACCCCAGGATCGGGATGGGCAAAGAGACAGAAGGCGCTGATGTCACGGAAGATACTGAGCAGGGAAAAGACCCGGTTCCTGAAAAAGATCCGGTTCCGGATCCCGTAGATATAGTAGAAGAGATAAATGCCAACATCATGCTGACAGGCTGTGAGAGTGCCGGAATATCTTTTCCCTTTGAAGGTAGTCTCTTCAGAGTCAGGGATATGTTCGTAAAGGGCAATGAGGTATGGCTCTACGATGGCGTCAATGACAAGCTTGTGGAGCTGGACTGTGAATACGGCATATATCACACACTGCAGAAGTGGTCCGTAGGTGCCCTGCAGTCTTTGGATGTCAGCGATGATCCCAACTGTGAGGGTTTGGTGCGCACTGCAGGAACACTTCTGTGCATCCTGAATAAGAGCATGACCCATGACCCTGCTGACACTTGTGCCACCATACAGGACAAGGTTAATTCAGGTATCGAGGGCAAGGGCATCAAAATGAGATTTACCACCAGATACCTGAAGTTCATCCGCAACAAGAAGTTCATCTCCCTGGAGGATGTGATCTACAGGATGAGCAGAGGAAGTATGGATATAGTAACAGAGCGGCTTGAAAAGCTGTAAAAATATAAATTAAGGGAAAATGCCATTTATGGATAAGAGAGCAAATTGGTACGAGCTTGATAATGCAGCAAAAATCGTACCTTCCACTGCAAAGGGAGCTAATACAAGGGTATTCAGGCTGACCTGTGAACTTAAGGAGGATGTCAACAAAGAGATCCTCCAGCGAGCTCTTGACGATACGATAGAGGAATACCCCTTTTTTAACTGCGTCCTTCACAGGGGAATTTTCTGGTACTACTTGGAGGACAGCAATCTTAGGGCACAGGTTGTGGAGGAAAATTCACCGGCCTGTCTGCCTCTGTATATTCCGGGTAAAAAGAATCTTCTGTACAGAGTTAATTTCTTCAGAAAGAGGATCAATCTTGAGATGTTCCACGTTCTCGCTGACGGAACCGGTGCATTCATGTTCTTCAAAAACCTGGTGACCAGGTATCTTCAGATAAGGCATAACCTGAGCGAGGATATAAAGCCCTCTGACGACTTCTCAGTGGAAGAGAAGAATGTGGATGCCTTTACAGACAATTACAGCAAACAAAAAGGCCTCAAGCAGCTCAAGGAAATGTCATCTGTTAAGGCTTATCAGGTAAGCGGAGAGGTGGATGACAATCTTTTGCCACATCTTCTTGAGGGGACTGTATCAGCTTCCAAATTCCTGGAACTGGCACACAAACATAACACGACAGTTGGAGTGCTGTGTGTCGCTCTTTACATCAAGGCCGTTATACAGGGCATGAGCAGGCGGCATATGAAAAAGCATGTAGTGGTCAGTGTTCCCGTAAACCTGCGCCAGTTTTTTAAGAGCGGCACTGCAAGGAATTTCTTTGGAGTCATTAACATCGACTACGTGCCGGAGAACTACACAGGTGAGCTTTCAAGTATCATTGAACAGGTTGCAAAAGACTTTAAGGAAAAGCTTTCCAGCGAAAATATTGAGAAGACAATGAATTCCTACTCAGCGCTGGAGCACAATCTTGCAATCAAGATGGTGCCGCTGCCCATAAAGGATTTTACTATAGGATTCTTTGACCGGGCGGCCAAGAAGGGGGTCACCACCTCCATGTCCAACCTGGGTATGATAAGAATGCCTGATGAGGTGTCTGATTACATCGACAGATTCAGCGCCTTCATGACGGCGTCATCGCAACAGGTCTGTGTGTGCACCTTCAAGGACAGGATGGTGTTTGGAGAGGTTTCTCCCTATAAAACTCACAAGACTATGCTGAATTTCTTCAGGTGCCTGACGGAAGAGGGGCTTGAGATTGAACTTGCAACCAACGATTACGACGAATACAGATATGAGGGTTGATTTAATATGCAATACTGCAGGAAATGTAATGTTAGAATAAGAGGCAGAAAGGAGTGCTGTCCCCTCTGCAACGGAACGCTGCATGAGGTGGAGGGCGATCACAATTTTGCCTTTCCGGTTCTTGAGAGGAGGAAGATCTCAAACATAACCTTCCTCAAAATGTGTACCTTTATTTTTATAGCCTCTGAGATTGTCTTCGGTACCATCAACATAATGACTGATGGGAAATTTTCTTTTATAGGACCTGTGATGCTTGGACTTTTTGTAGCCTGGATCGACGTACTGGCCACGATGTATCTTCGAAACAATCTGATAAAGGTCATAACCTTTGAGGTGTTTGTGGCAATTGTGGTGGACTTTTATATCGATCTGAAGACCCGGTTTTACGGCTGGAGCGTCCACTGGATGATACCCATGACACTGATAATGCTGGCGGTGGTCACCATCTGTACCGCGCTTATGCTAAGGCTTAGACTGGACGAATACATACTTTACATAGTTATGGATTTCGTTGTGTCACTGCTTCAGATCATTTTTATCAGGAACGGTATGAACTCTTTTCCATGGCCAGCCGTCAGCAGCATAATGTTCTATATGATTTTGATAGCGGCACTGGTTATATTCAGATTCAGAGACCTCAAAAACGCATCGGAGAAAATGTTTAATCTATGAACATGAAAAATAAACTCAACCAAAACAACATAAAAAGAGGGATTGTCTTCGCGTCAAAGGTGGGAGATTATGTTGAGAACTCCATAAGCAAGGCTATAGACAATTCAAAATTCAAGGCTGAAGATCTACCTGAGGATCCCAAGGATCTGACCTGGTACAAAGTGCCTCTGGAGAGAGGTATGTCTGGAGATGGATCCGAATACTATATATATGTGAAAAAAGGTGATCCGGATAAGCTGTGTATCTTTTTCTCCGGAGGCGGAGTGGCCTGGAATGAGTATACAGCTGCCAGGCCCGTCACAGGTGGCAAGGTGGCAGCAGGGCAGCCAAACTTTTATTGGAATAACTTAAGGCCCTTTACACAGCTTATGAATATCAATGTGGGAATAACTGATGTGGTGAACGACAAGAATCCCTTTAAAAACTGGAGCTTTGTTGTTATCACATATGCCACAGGTGATTTCCACATAGGATGCAACGATTATCCCTATAAAGCGGAAGATGGCAGCGATGCGATTCTCCATTTTCACGGCTATGTGAATTTCCTTCAGAGCATGAAGGTGGCAAAAGATATGTTCCCAAATCCGGAAAGGCTCCTCATTGCAGGGAATTCTGCAGGTGCCTTTGCAGTTCCTGCCCTGACAGGGGAAATCGTTGATGATTATTACCCAAAGACAAGGAATATTACTGTCTTTTCAGACAGTGGACAGCTTCTTTACAAGAACTGGAGAAAGACAGCCAAGACTATCTGGCAGGCAAAAGAGGACTTCTGGAAGCCTTTGCACTCCGACAACATTACTCTGGATTGGTATGAGGATTTGTATTCGAGATTCGGAGACAGACTAAGATATCTCTACTCAAGCTCAGTGAGAGATTATCTTCTCAGTGCTTATTACAATGATATTGTAAACAGAAAATATGAGACCGATGCAGATGTGCAGAAGGAATACTATGAGCAGTTGAAAGAAATGGTGGCTCAGCTCAAAAAAATAACGCCCTACTTCGGTATCTTCTTAAACGACTGGAAGATACCGATCGTGACGACGGGCGGTACGGTGCATACCAGTGTCAGGGAACACCATTTTCTGCTGTTTACACAAAATGGTATATCCATGGCAGACTGGCTTAAAGACGCGACTGAAGGGAAGGTCTATGATGTGGGACTGGATCTCTTAAAGTGAGATCAGTCAAGGAAACACTGTTCAATACGTGCTTCATATTCATCCCTGAGTTCTTCGGGAATGTCGTATTCATCAAGAGCTTCGGCCACCGACCAGTGCTCGTTGATCATTGAACGCAGCATGCTGCGGATTACAGTAAAATCTAATGCTTCAATGGATGCAACGTTTGTCATAATTCATACCTCCTCACATAACATATAACTCTTTAACTACAATATATTGTAGTATAAAAAAATGTATATACAAGTATTGACATCTTATATTTGTAAATTTTGTAAAATATGCACAGAGGATCGGGGGACTTGAATGCATATAACAACAATTGCACTTGTTATTTCCATAGTGGGACTGGCGTCATCCTTTGTACTGGTGGGCATTATTCCGTCTATCATTTCGCTGACCCTTGGATTAAGGCTATTGATAGAGGAGAGGACCATTGAAGTAGTGAGAATTGTGGCCATTTCCTTCGTTGGTGTAATTTTACCAATAATAATGTACTTAAATACCTATGGAATCTCTTTTCCCAAAAACAATGAAAATTCTGAGAATGCCTTCGTCTATATAATCACAGAAAACTATGAGAGACTTGGGCTCTACAAGCGGCAAGAAAAAGAAGAAACTATGGTAGCACAGTCGCAACCGGAATTGTTAGAAGCGGAACCCATTGAGGCTGAGGCGATGGATGCAGAGCCTTTGGGAGTTGTGGAATCTGATATGAACCAGATTGAGAATGGCATAACAGTACAGGACTCTTTGGGAGATGGAGCAGAATCTGCAGAGGATACCGCGCTACCTGAGATCTTTGAAAGTTTGGACAGCATCAAAGCGGAAGATAAAAACAAGGGCGGAGTTGTAAGCGTGGCAGCTTCGGACGACGATATGCCATCCTATGGCGGACTTCCTGTTGGAACAATGCTGGTGGCACAGTACTTCAGGGAAGATGATCACAACTGTAATCCGGTGCTGGTTCTTCGTAATGTGACAGGAGATGTGTGCAGATATGAATGCACATTCACAGCAAGAGACGCAGACGGAAATGCCCTTGCCACATCGGAGAAGACGGTCGAGGTTGTTAGGGATAAAGGCGTCTTTGTCTTTGAGGGGAGATTTGACAAGAGAGAATTGGGTAATAATATACCTGACAGCTACGAATTTCTTGTGTCAAAAAGAAAACCATATGAGAAGGATATGTCTTCTGAGGTTTCGGTCTACACAGAGACCAGGCAGGCTTCTTCGGTGCTGACGGCACAGAATAAAAGTGATGTAACGGTTAAGGTGAATGCCTATGTTCTGTACTTTGACGGAAATGAACTGGTGGACTGTATGTGGATGATTCCGCAGAACATGGGAGAGGTACTGATAGGTCCCGGTAGTACAGCCACGATACAGGGTGATGCCTACTACAGATTTGACAGGGTTGAGACCTACTATACAGCCTATGAGACCTCCGGATAATCAGGGTAATCGTGAGCTGTGGCACTTATAAAAATGCATATTTTGATATATAATTGAATTATCTTTTAAGGAGGAGAAATCTATGGCACAGGAGAGAGAAGACCTGATTTATTCGTTGGCGCGTTCCATGGGAGTTGGAGAAACCCAGAAGACCAAATACAATGCTGGTAAGTACAATCCGGAAATGGGGACGATTTATGCAAACGGCCATGTTATAACTAAGGCGACCATAGAACAGGCTAAGATTTATTTTACTGCCCAGTACAGAAAACTGGCCGAGAGGGATGATGAGGGAACCAGGGATATGGCCATGCTCTATGAAGTTGCCATGGAAGCCATCAATATGATGGTGGAGTCCTCCGGCAAGGGGACCCCCGACTGAGTGTCTGGTGATTAAAGGTAAAAAATCATTGATCAAAATATTTTAGGAGCAAATAGACAATTGAATTCAAGCGATAAAATAGAACAATACATCGTTGATAATATCGACAGGGCGATAGAGCAGGACTATATCAAGGTCTACTATCAGCCTATTATGCGTGTGGTCACAGGTAAGGTCTGTGGCTGGGAGTGCCTTGCCAGATGGGATGACCCGGAGTATGGAGTTCTGAATCCCGGACTCTTTATTGATGTTCTTGAGAGGCATTCGCTCATACATAAACTCGACAGCAGAATAATTGAACTGGTATTTGAGGATTATGGCAGGGTTTGCAGGGATACAGGTACTTATGAAATTGTGTCCATAAATCTTTCCAGGTTTGACTTTGGGCTCTTTGATGTATTTGAATACATTGACAATATGAGGCAGAAGTATGAGGTTCCCCAAAATGTCCTGAGATTTGAGATTGCTGAGGGCGTGATGCTTGATGAGCCCGAGCTGATAATGGAGCAGATTTCCAGATTCAGGGCACACGGATATCGCATATGGATGGACAATTTCGGAAATGGCTATTCTTCACTGAGTCTTCTCAAAGACTATGAATTTGATCTCATCAAGCTGGACATGAAGTTCCTGCACAATCTGGGAAATGACTACAGGGGAAAGACTATGCTCTACCACATCATTTCCATGATCAAGGAGATGGGAATCCTGACCTTTGCGGAGGGAGTTGAGACCCAGGAGCAGTACGAGTTTCTTAAGAGGATAGGGTGTGATGGCGTTCAGGGATTCCTGTTTGGAAGGCCGCTGTCTTATCCTGCAAACAGAGAAGCTGCCACAGCTAATGGTCTGGTTATTGAGACTAAAAAAGAGAGACAGTTCTTTTCCGAAAACGACATCAATCCTATCAAGATTAATGGTCTTGCTGCATTTGAAAACATCCTGGATCTGGTTCCTGCAGGAGTGTTCTGGAAGGATACCCAGAGGAGATTTCTTGGGGCTAATCAGATGTTCATGGACTACTATGGCCTTGAGACGCTTGATGACCTCATAGGCAAAACCGACGAAGACATGGGCTGGCACATAAATCCTGAGCCTTTCAGGTCTGATGAACTCAGGGTAATAAATGATAAAGAGAGCATAATCAATGTGCCGGGACAGTGCATTGTAAAAGGTGAAGTAAGGGATATAAGGGCTTCCAAGAAGCCTCTTTACCTAAACGGTAAAGTTGTTGGACTCATGGGGTATTTCATTGATGTGACCGTTGAGAAATTCGAGATGGAGAGACTGGCCAAGCTTTCAACTACAGATGAGCTTACCGGGGTCACTAACAGAAGAGGATACCGCAAGCTGGTACATCAGTATCAGAACCAGTATCTGGAGGACGAGACAGATTTCGGCCTCTTCATGCTGGATTTGGATGATTTCAAAGCCATCAACGACAGACACGGACACGAATATGGCAACGACGTACTTAAGGCTGTTTGCGAGGGACTGCGCAATGCTGCCGCTGACAACAGTGTTATTGTCAGGTACGGCGGTGATGAATTCGTTGTTCTCCACCAGTTCAAGTCCGTTGAGGAGCTGGAAGTGTTAAAGAGCAGGATACAGAATGAGCTTAGCAAAATACAGCTGATCGATGGAGTAGAGACGGTTGTCAATGCTTCAATAGGCTATGCCAAGTATTCAGACTTTGATGATGTAGATAGGATGATAGAATCTGCTGACGCCAATATGTACAAAGATAAGAGAGCACACAAGATGCATTGATACCCGAAGGTTTTCAAAGCATACGAGAATAACAATTTAGTGGCGCATGATGCTGTTTACAGGAAACAGTGTCATGCGCATTTTGCTACATTGGTACTTTACCGCTTTAAATCGTGTTGTGCAATATATACACTTTTTGTATCAGTATCATACAAAATATGTACATAATATTTGTTAATAAGTACAAAAAATAAAAAAAGTATAAACATACCTATTGCATTTTGCACAAATAAGAGATATCATAAATTTGTCGTAAGGAACTGATTACACAAATTTAGTTTTTGGCGGTGACACAGTGATGAATGCATCCTGGTGTATTAAGAGAATTGAATTAAGGGGCCTTGAGAAGAGAGTAAGGGTGTGAATGAGGGAGAACCTCATTTTACTTTGCCTGCTCTTTTTTTATTTGGTTAAATACAAATGAAAAACCGTGAATTTATAAACAAAATTGAGATGAATCCCATCATCGCAGCGGTTAAGGATGATGAGGGCCTGGACAAGGCTTTGCACGAAGATGTTGAGATAATATTTGTACTGTATGGCGATATATGTACCATTCCTGAGATCACAAGGAAGATAAAAAAGGCTGATAAAGTGGCCATGGTACATGTGGACCTGATAACCGGACTGAATAATTCCAAGGACGTGTGCCTGGACTTTATAAAAAACAATACAGAGGCAGACGGGATCATCACAACCAAGAGCAATCTTATCCCCCACGCCAAGGAACTGGAACTCAATACAGTTTTAAGATATTTCATACTTGACTCACTGGCACTTCAGAATATCGAGAAGCAGGCCAGGAGCACAGGAGCCAAACCGGACATAATAGAGTTCCTTCCCGGGATAGTACTTCCCAAGATGATCCGAAGGATCAACAAGGTCAGCAGGGTTCCTATAATCGCAGGCGGGCTGATAGCTGACAAGGAAGATGTAATGAACGCCCTGGACGGCGGGGCAATGGCGATCTCAACAACCAATGAGGATGTCTGGTCGCTCTAAATAACGAAATTAAAGCACGGGGCTTTAATATAATATTTTTTAACAAGAAAAAAGGAGGATTTAGTAATGGCAAAGTACGTTATGGCATTGGATGCAGGAACAACCAGTAACAGATGTATCCTTTTCAACGAGAAAGGCGAGATGTGCTCAGTTGCTCAGAAGGAATTTACACAGTTTTATCCAAAGCCCGGCTGGGTTGAGCATGATGCTAACGAAATCTGGCAGACACAGCTC
>JAEEGL016486784.1_pt1 | contig 29759 bp, 29 predicted proteins | sample 9134231 | NCBI WGS metagenome assembly JAEEGL01 (sample SAMN16246548, study PRJNA631951) | gut metagenome | biome: gut microbiome; feature: rumen; material: fiber-attached | host: Bos | place: Iran: Karaj | collected 2018-10
CAGTAAAGAAAAAGACGAGGCCTCCGCTTCCGCATGGTCTCGTCTTTCTGTTGTCCTGTTTCCTTTTCAGACGGGCTACTTACCGAGTTCTTTCCAGTTCAGACTGTTCAGCACATCCTGATCCGGTGCAGATCCGGAAACGCCGAAGACGTCGCCGTACTGGTTCTGATAAACGTGATCCGCGACTACGCTCACATCCACCTGCTGTCCGTACGTCGTGGTGTAGGTGTTCGTTCCCATGATGGCTTCGGTGCGCGCCTGACTGATCCGCGAATCCGCCGCCATCTTTCTGTTCCAGGAATCCATGATCCCCGCGGACATCTCGGCGGAATTCCTTGCAAGGGTGTTCATGAGGTTCTGCTGGCTCTGCATCAGGTTGATCCGTGACTGCTGGGCCATTGCCGCGTACTGCATGCTCTGCCGGAACAGCATGTCCGCTCTTTCAGCCTTGAGTCTGTTGAAGTTCTGACGCACCCCGTCCTCCATGTGGAAAGTGGAGACGAACTGGGTAAATACCTCCGTCGCCTCTTCCTCGTACTGTGCCGGCGCATAGACGATGAACCGGTTCTGGGCGCCCCATTCGATGGCATCGCAGGGACTGCCGTGCCCGAAACGATCCGAGACCTCCCTCTTGCCTCCCTTCGCCATCTTGTTGGCCAGCAGTCCTGCCAGACCGCCGACGAACGCAGCCGGGGAGGCGTCCGTATACTCCTCAACTCCTTTGTAGTCCATGCCAGCGAAGACGATCTGCGGAACGCCGTCCTTCACCGCGGTATATTTCTTCAAATAGGAACAGCAGGCGACGTGATTAAGGTGTGTCGGCGTCCCCGCCTGAAGGTCGTAAGCCATATACATGTTGTACTCGTCCAGCAGCATGCTGCGCACACGATCCAGATTGCTGTTGTAGATGCTGGGAAGATCCCCCGTAGCCACAGGAGACAGTTCCATCTGCGTCATCGCCATAGCGAACAGATTCAGGTAAGCTTCAGGTTCCACAAAATCCCGCACGGAAGACCAGATGATGTTGGGAACCATTTTCAGCGTCTGCTTGATGAACTGGTTGACATAGGTGGTGAACATCTCATCCGTCAGACCGAATACGAATATTCCCTTCTGCGGATTCAGCACATGGGCGGATACGGAGAAGGGAACCCGGTCGTGCTGTACCTGATTTCTGAGCGCAGAACCCGCGATATATCCCTCCGGCACCGCAGCAACCGCGTACACGTTGCCTTCCTGATCTTTCAGCTGTTCCAGATTGAACGTCATGTCATTCTCCTTTGATGCGTCTTTGTGTTGCTCTTCTACACTCAACTATACACTAACCGCGCTTCCTGATGGAGGGATTTCCATTTTTCCCTCTTCGTATCATAATAGAAACAGAAACGGGATCCGCCGCATCATGCGGATCCGCAGGAGGTATATCATGGCTATTCTTACGACATCGGTCGACCGCGTGAAGGTCTACCGCTATGGCGCGGAGATCACGCGGAAAGGGACTGTTACTCTTTCTGCCGGCAGACAGACTCTTGAGGTCTACGGCATTACATCCAATGCTTCTCTGGATACCGTTCGCCTCTTCGGGCCGGAAGGCGTCATCTGTTCCAACCAGCACTTTGCGGATCCTTCAGCCAGCCGGAGCGAGAAGGAATCCGACCGGGTCCTGGAAAAAGTGGACGGTCTGAAGCGGAAGATCAAGATCCGTGAACTTCAGCGCACTCTGTGGGAAACCAACGGCGATTTTTCCAGCCGTGCGCAGCAGTCTGCCGAAGATGTCCGCAATTATATCCGGGAACTGCCCGCTGTGCTGGAAAGCCTGGACGCCGAGATCGCGGAATACAACAAAGACCTTCGGAAAGCGGAACAGGATCTGGAGGATGTTAAACGTCAGGAATCCCTGCCCGTACTGACGGCAGACCTGGCGGTTCCAAAAGACGGTGTCTATGGTTTCGAAGTCCGGTATTTCGACTATTCCGTACACTGGGATCCCGTGTATGAGATCCATACCGACGGGGAAAAGCCCATGGAACTGCGGATGCGGGCGCGGATCAGGCAGGATTCCGGCGAGGACTGGAACGCAGCCGAACTGAGCCTGTTCACCGGGAATCCCGTCGCGTCCGGCACGCTCCCCGAACTGACTTCCGTCTACCTGAAGATCTATGTCCCGGAACCGGCACCTTCTTCCAGAGTCCGCGCCAAAGGCATGATGGGTGCAGCGAACATGGCTCCGATGATGTATGAGATGGCCGACGCGGAAGAGTCGTATGCAGCGGACGAAACGATGGAGCTTCCCAAACTGATGCTGACCACACCTGAGGCGGAGGTGCATACCGAGGAGACCATGACGGAATATGTCCTCCCCGGCAGATGGAACGTTCCGAAATCCGGCGAAGGCACCATGGCCGACCTGAGGACGGACATCCTTCCCGCCGTCTACCGCATCGCCGCTGTGCCGTCCGCGTCTCCCTATGCCTATCTTATCGCGGAAGTTGCCGCGAGCGAACTGCCCTTCTCTCAGGGCATCGAAGCCGCCGTATATTACAAAGAAGTGTATACGGGCACCGTTTACGTCAGTTCGGACCTCACAAAAGAAAAACTGGAGATCACTCTTGGGCAGGAGGAACGTGTGCATGTCTCCCGCAAGGAAGTTGCCCAGAAGACATCTACAGCGCTGTTCAAGGGACAGAAAGTGACGGAGCATCGCTTTGAGACCCGTCTTTCCAACCTCTCCGATACGCAGATCAGGCTGACGGTGAAAGATCAGATCCCGGTATCCCAGGACAAAGATATCACCGTGGAAACACTTGAACTGTCAGGCTTCTCCCTGGACAAGGAGACCGGTTTCCTTACCAAGGAGATCCCACTGGCTGCAGGCGAGACCGTCACGACGACCCTCTCCTACAAAGTCGCCTGGCCCAAAGACAAACGGATCAGCGAAACACGCAGGCCTTCCCGCCGCTTCTGCCCCACCTGCGGCGCGGCTGTAACGGGGCAGTTCTGCCCCGAATGCGGCAGCATCGTGAAATGACCGTCGTACATATCCGGACCCAAAAACGCGCTCCATCCGGAGCGCGTTCTTTCTTTGTCCATTCTCAACAGCCGAACAGTTCCGCAGTCTTTTCCATCCGCTGAGCAATGCTCACCTGGAACGGACACCTGCTCTCGCAGCTGCGGCAGCCGATGCAGGCCGATGCCGTAACAGGGAGTTCCGTGTAATGCGCCCGCAGGCTCTCCGGGACTTCCGGCTGCTGCACCGCAAGATCATACAGTTTGTTGACCATGGCGATGTCGATGTCCATCGGGCAGGGCCTGCAGTGTCCGCAGTAGGTGCACTGTCCGAGATACGCGTGCAGCGGTGCGCCGGCGATCACGGATGCATAGTCTTTTTCGTCGTCCGTTGCCGTTTCGTAAGAAACTGCCTCCCGGATCTGATCGATCGTGTCATATCCGCACATGACGGCACTGACGGCCGGTCTTGTCAGAGCGTAATGGATGCACTGGACCGGCGTGAATGCAACGCCGAAGGGAGATGTCCCGGCGTCGAAGAGCCGTCCGCCGAAAAAGCCCTTCATGACCGTGATCCCGACGTTCTTTTCTTCACAAAGCCGGTACAGAGCTTCTCTCTCCGGGTCGATTCCCTTCAGGGAACTGTCATACTCTCCGAACAGGGTATCTAGGTCTTCGCTCGCCGGTTTCAGGTCGAACGCCGGATTGATACTGAAAAGGATCATCTCAATGAAACCTGATTCCGCCGCCTTTTTTGCGATACGGGGGTTGTGCGTGCTCAATCCGATGTGGCGGATAAGGCCTTTTTCATGCAGTTCCTTCACGTAAGCGAGGTATTCTGTCTGCATGCAGGTGTTCCAGTCCTCCTCGGAATCCACATAGTGGATCATGCCGAGGTCGATATAACCGCCCCCGATCCGTTCCAGCAGATCTTCAAAGGCCGGACGGACAAAACGCATCTCCCTGGTCTTCACGTATTGTCCGTTCTGATAGGTGGAGCCGATATGTCCCTGAACATACCACCGGTCTCTGCTGCCCGCAATGGCTTTCCCGATGATGTCACGGGATTTCGGATCCGGCATCCAGCAGTCAATGATGTTGATTCCCTGCGTCTGTGCGAACCGGATCAGTTCGATGGCCTCCTCTTCCTCATGGCGTTCCAGCCACTCTCCGCCAAACCCGATCTCGCTCACAAGCAGTCCGGTCTTTCCCAGCATTCTTTTCCTCATGTTATTCCTCCAGTCTCAGTCCGTGACCAGTTCTCCGATCCATTGATCCATGCCGCCGAAAGCGTATACGCTCAGGTAGCCCATCTCCGCCAATTTCCCGCATGCTTTTCTGCTTTTTTCAGCGCTGCCCGAACAGACCAGCAGCGTCTTTCCAAGATCCGGAAGCATCTCCCCGGCTGAAGTCTCCAGCAATTCGTCCGGCAGGCAGACAGCTCCGGGAATATGCCCTGCGCTGTATTGAGAGACGATCCGGATGTCGACGACTGTCACGTCGTCCCGATCCGCCATCTTTACAGCTTCCTTCTGTGTGAGGGGCACGAAACGGTCCTCTCCTTTTGCAGCACAGCCTGTCAGCGTCAGGCAGATCAGTAAAAGCGCTGCCACGATTCTCCCTCTCATTGTCGTTCCTCCGGCATATGAAGCGTGTCCTTTTTCCTGAAGTAAGTATACCCCATCCGCAGCGGACAGCGCAAAAAACCGGGGATCGGCATTTCCTCTCCCCGGCTGTTTTTGTTTTATGGTGTCCCAGTCCGCTCAGGATGTCCGTTCAGTTTTTCGAGGATCTCGACGGGGTCAAGGCCATGCGTGTGACACGCCTCCCGCACCGTTTCGTATCCCGCACTGAAACAGCCCACACACTGCATGCCCGCTTCACTGAGCACATCGGCAGCCTGCGGATGATGCGCCAGCACCTCGCTGATCACATCTTCTCCCGTGACCGTCCGGACCATTCTGTTCCGCGTCTTCATCGTCTTTTCCTCTCTTCAGCGCAGGAAGCCGTTGATGATCTGCTCCTCTGCTTCCTGTTCCGTGAGTCCCAGCGTCATCAGTTTGGTGATCTGTTCTCCTGCGATCTTGCCGATGGCGGCCTCATGCACCAGGGCGGCATCCACGCTGTTCGCTTCCAGACCGGGGACCGCCAGGATCCTGCCGTTATCCATGATGATGGAATCGCACTCCGTATGTCCGCTGCAGGCGGCGTTGCCGACGATCTTTGCGTCAAATTTCTGGTAGGAATCGTCTCTTGCCACCGAGCGGGACACCACGTCCGCGCTGGAACCGTCTCCGTTGAGATTCACCACGTATGTGCTGACGGCGTTCTGCTGCCCATGGGTCATCAGGCGCTCCCGCACTACCAATTTGGCGCCGGCCGCCAGATCCGCTGTAGTGGTGCGCAGCGTGTCGTCCACGCCCTTGATCTGGACCATCTCCATTTCCACGTAACTATTCTCCTCCATCGTCACTTCCGTGACCGGATTGAGGATGCGCTTACCCGCGCCGCTGCCGGAACCGTAATGTTTTTCAACATACCGCACTTTAGCGCCTTTACCGACGAAGAATCGGTGAATACCGTCATGCTGCGAATCCTTCGGGCCGCAGTTGTCGATACCGCATCCCGCAACGATGATCACTTCCGCTCCGTCGCCCACGTAGAAATCATTGTAGACGACCTCGGTCAGACCTGTCTTGGTCATGACGACCGGGATATGAACGCTTTCCTTTTTTGTGCCCGGTTTGATCCGGATGGTAAGTCCGTCCCCCGTCTCTCTGGGGATGATCTCGATGTTCTCGGTGGATTCCCTGCCCACCGACTGCCCGTCCGACCGGATATTGTATGCGCCTTCCGGCACCGCGTGCAGGTCGGCTACTTCCATTAGAAGCCTTCTCTGGATCTCATCCAACTGTATCATCTCAACCCTCCTGTGCGCTCATGTCGCCGATCTTCCAGCAGGAACCTACGGCGGACGAAGTTCCGATCAGCTCGGGGAGCACTTCTTCTTTCGTTCCTTTGCGGACCAGCATTCCGTCCCGCAGGACGAGGATCTCATCCGCGATGTTCAGGATCCTCTCCTGATGCGAAATGATCATGATCGAACTGTTCTCGATATGTCCGCGCATCTTCTCGAAGACCTGGATCAGATTCTGGAAGCTCCACAGGTCGATACCGGCCTCCGGCTCGTCAAAGATCGACAGCGCCGAGCTCTTCGCCAGGACCGTCGCGATCTCGATCCGTTTCAGTTCGCCGCCGGAAAGACTCGCGTTGACTTCCCTGCCGATATAGTCTCTCGCACAGAGTCCCACTGCGGAGAGATACTCGCAGGCGTCTCCTACGGGCATCCTCCTGTTGCCGGATGCCAGCCGGAGCAGATCCAGGACCTGAATGCCCTTGAACTTCACCGGCTGCTGAAATGCGAAGCCGATGCCCATGTTTGCGCGTTCCGTTATCGTTTTGTCCGTGATGTCTTCTCCGTTGAAGAAGATCTTTCCGGAACTCGGACGTTCGATCCCCGCGATCAGTTTCGCCAGGGTGGACTTCCCGCCTCCGTTCGGTCCCGTGATCACGACCATTTTATTCTGAGGGATCTCAAAACTGATGTCCCTGATGATCTCTTTCTCCCCGCTGCCTTCTTCGACACCGAATGAGACGTTTCTCAATTCCAGCATATACCGGTAGTACCTCCGCTCTGTTTTGCATGTTCAGTATACTCCGAACACGCGCAAATAATTTGATTGTAATCAAATATTGTCGCAAAAAAGAACCTGCCGAAGCAGGTTCTTCCGGAATTTCCCTATTCTTCTGCGAAAACCTTCTCCAATCCGGTCCGGTCTGAGATATGGATGCTGCTCTGACCTGTCTTTTCAATCAGTCCCTCCCGTTCCAGCTCGCGGATCCTTCTGCTCACCGTCTCGGGACGCAGCTGGATGCTCGCAGCGATGTCATCCAGTCTCAGCACCACGGTGTCGCTGCTGGTATGTCTGCTGCGGTTCAGCAGGAAGCCTGCCAGTCTCGCCCGCGGTGAACTGATGGAAAGCAGACGGACTCTCTCGTTCGCATCGTGCAGTTTCTGGCTGAGAAGCGCGATGATCTTCAGCGCGACGGACGGGTCCTGCATCGCTTCCTCCAGATCGTTTCTGGCGATCTTGCAGCATTCTACGTCCGTGAGACATACCGCAGCATAGGGATAGCGGCTGTCCTCCATGAAGATCCCTTCCCAGATCGTATCCGGGTCGGAAAAGATACCGATGATCTGTTCCCTTCCCTCGCTGTCCCAGGTGCTCAGCTTCACTTTTCCGTTTTGCAGCAGATAGATCCCGTCCACCGGTTCCTCCTGCGCGAACAGGACGCTGCCTTTGGCGAGACGGATCCCTCTGGCTTTTTCCATGATCTGCCGACGGCGCCATTCCGGGATCCCGATCAGAAACGACGTGTTGTTCACGCAATCGTTCCTGCATCCTGCGCATTGCTCCATTACGTTCATCTGTGCCGGCCCTTTCCTCCTGAGACAAAAAACACCGTGACAGGCACGGTATTTTTTCACTTGTTTTTTCCGGTCAGCCCATTTTGGACAGCGCCATGGCGACTTCCGAAGCCAGTCTGGCGTTGTTGTAGGCGAGTTCGAGGTTGCTGGCGAAAGAAACGCCTTCTGTCATGTCCTTGATCCTGGAAAGAAGGAACGGGGTGATATCCTTGCCCTTCACGCCCTTTTCATCCGCTTCGTCGATCGCCGCGGTGATGACTTTTTCCATCTCGTCAAAATCCAGCGCATATTCCTCGGGAATGGGGTTTCCGACAAGTGCGCCGCCCTTCAGGCCAAGATCCCACTTGGTGTAGATGATCTTTGCGATCTCTTCCGGCGTCTCGCAGCGGTAATCCAGACGGCAGCCGCTGGAGGTGCAGTAGAAGGCAGGCAGCTCGTCCGTCCTGTAACCGAGCACCGGTACGCCGAAGGTCTCCAGATACTCCAGCGTCCTTCCGATATCCAGAAGGGATTTTGCGCCGGCGCAGACGACACAGACCGGGGTATTCGCCAGTTCCTGCAGGTCAGCGGAGATGTCCATCGTGACTTCGCCATGACGGTGCACCCCGCCGATGCCGCCTGTGGCAAAGACTTTGATGCCTGCCATTGCGCAGATCATCATCGTGGTGGTGACGGTAGTGGCGCCGGTCTTCCCAGTCGCGAGATAGATCGCCACGTCCCTGCGGGACACCTTGCCGATGTCCTTGGGATTGCACATCATCATCAGTTCATCGTTGGTCAGGCCGACCTTCAGTTTCCCTCCGATAATCGCCGTGGTCGCAGGGATCGCTCCCTTCGCACGGACGATCTCCTCGACCTTCGCCGCAAATTCCATATTCTGGGGATACGGCATACCGTGGCTGAGGATCGTGCTTTCCAAACCGACTACCGGCTTGCCTGCAGCCAGAGCTTCCGCGATCTCTGGTTTGATATCCAGATATTTCTCGTAATTCATCAGCTTAATTCCTTTTCTATTGATATAGGCAGAAGCCTCTGCCCGGGATTGTCTCTGACACAAGAAATGGGAGGTTCCGCACATCTCCCATCCTATTCAATTTTACCCGACCTCCCGGCAAAGTCAAGGAAGCGCCGGCCCTCCGGACCGGCGCAGTATCTCTTATTCATCCTCCCTGCGGAAGACGCATTTCCTTTTCCATTCTTTCGAGCCGCATGCGGGACATGCCGCTCCTGACGCCCGGACCGCCTTCAGTTTTTCATCGGCCTCTTTCTCGGACCGACTGAGAGCGCGGAACTCTTTCCCGCATCCGCCGCATTGCAGCAGGTAGGTGAAATAATCTTGATATTTCTTCTTCGGAAGCGTCAGCGTCACTTTCAGTTCCATGGCGGTCCTCCTGATTTTCTTTCATTATTATACCCATCGGTACAGATTCCGCAAAGGGAATGCCCTTTTCCGGCGAATGGAATTTCCGGCCGACTGTGGTACAATGAGTGACAGAAAAATCATTGAAAGGAGTCTCCCGATGGCGAACGTGTCGATCCTTCTGTGCACGCGCGACAGTGCGCCGTATCTCCGCGAACTCCTTGATTCGATCCTTGCGAACGACTACACCGATTTCGAGATCCTGGTGCAGGACGATTGCTCCACAGACGACACGGTCGGGATCCTGAGGTCCTATACGGATCCGCGCATCCGCTTCCGCATCAACGAAAAGCCTTCCGGCGGCGCCGCACAGAATTTCATGTCCGCTCTCCTCGGCTGGGAAACCGCGGATTACGTCATGTTTGCGGACGCGGACGACTTCTGGGAGCCGGACAAGATCCGTCTCACCCTGGATTGCATGAAGCGGACCGAAGCCGTCTGTCCCTCCGGCACTCCTGTTCTGGTCCATACGGATCTGTCGGTGGTGGACCGCGAATTGAATCTTATCTCCCCGTCCCTGTGGCAGTACGAAAAGATCTCGCCCGAACGGACCCAACTCCGCCAACTGCTCGCCCAGAACAATGTCACAGGATGCACCGTCATGATCAACCGCGCACTGAAAAGCTGCGTTCCCGCGGCACCGGCTTCTTTCGTCATGCACGACTGGTGGCTGGCTCTCTGCGCTTCCGCTTTCGGCAGGATCGCTTTTCTTCGCACGCCCCTGATCCGCTACCGGCAGCATGGCGACAACAGTGTCGGCGCTTACGACGCGGGCAGTCTCAGCGCTTCCGCAAAAAAAATGCGGAACCGGGAACGGATCAGCCGGATCTACGGGCAGATGTCGGAGCAGGCCGGTTGTTTTGCGGAGTATTACAGGGACAGACTGACCGAAGAGCAGTATGCTGTGTGCCGCGCTTATGCCGATCTGCACAGGCTGCCGAAACCGGGAAAGATCCTATCCATCATCCGCTATGGCTTTTGGAAAAACACCCTGCTGCGGAATATCGGGCAGTTCATCGCCATCTGATTTTCCGCCTCCGACCCGTCAGAAAGGCGCGTCATCCCATCACATTTGTGATATATTGAATGTGTAGATCAGGCGATCCCATGCGCCTGTAAGAAATACGAAATCATAAGGAGAGGTAAACGGATAATGGCAGATGAAAAACGTTTCAATGCTTTCGAAGCGCTGAAAGAAAAATTCAGCAAAAAACCTGAAACCACGCCGGCAAAACCGGCGACACCCGCTGCGAAACCGGCAGCAACGCCTGCGGCGAAACCGGCAGCGACGCCTGTTGCGAAGCCCGCAGCGACGCCCGTAGCGAAACCCGCAGCGAAACCGGCTCCGACACCCGTAGCAAAACCGGCTGCGGCACCCGCTGCGAAACCGGCCCCGACGCCTGCGACGCCCCTGAGCGCCAAGAAATCCGTGGAAGAACTGGCTAAGGAAGTCATCCGCGGCGACTGGGGAAATGGCCAGGAACGCAAAGACAAACTTGCCGCCGCAGGTTATGATTACGACACCGTGCAGGCGAAGGTCAACGAACTGCTGAACCCCAAGCCCGCAACCTCAGCCACCCCTCTCTCCGCCGGCAAGAAATCCGTCGAAGAAATCGCCAGGGAAGTCATCCGCGGCAACTGGGGCAACGGCCAGGAGCGCAAGGACAGACTTGCCGCCGCAGGTTATGACTATGCCACAGTACAGGCAAAGGTCAACGAACTGCTGAAATAAACACGGCCGCAGTCAAAGGACGCTGAACAGAAAATGAAACACCTTCCGAGGCAGGACCTCCTGTTCCGGAAGGTGTTTTTCTTTCGATTCTAAGATCAGATCCGGACGACCTCGTTCCCTGTTCTGGGAAGCGGTGTGCGCACCGGCAGTCCATCCTCTGTGTCGGGATAGCCCAGAGCGACCGCTCCGTATACCTGCTCATTCTCCTTCATGCCCAATTGCTTCAGATACTCCCGCAACTGCGGTTCCTCCGTCAGCCAGTGAAGCTGATTGATCCAGCAGCTGCCGAGATCCAGCGCGTTCGCCGCGACCATCATGTTTTCCAATGCGCAAGCGCAGTCCGCCATGCTGTTGCTGTAAGACTCGTCGTTGAGCAGGATCACCAGCGCCGGCGCATGATAATCATAGCGGTATTTCCCTGTCTTTGCCTGACGGATCGAACTGACTTTGGAACGGTACATGCCCGGTGTCTCCTCCATCGCCGCAAAACAGCCCGTCACGATCTCCGCCAGACGGTCCAGGACCGCGCTGTCCGTCACGCAGAAAAATCTCGCCGTCTGGCTGTTTCCGCCGCTCGGCGCATGCCGTCCCGCTTCCAGCACGTCCTCCAACAGTCTTTCATCCAATGGTTCTGTCCTGTATTTTCTCGTGCTCCGTCTCGTACGGATCACATCCAATGTATTCCTATCCATCTGTCCGTTTTCCTTTCTTTTATGCCTGTATTGTTGCATATCCTCCGGCTTGAACACAATATCCGCGGGATTTTCCTTCCCTTTAACGCGAACAAGGTTTCTATGTTCCGTGGTGGTATTATATACTGATTTCAGAGATATTCCCTTCCGCAGCCGAGGACGAAATGCATAGACAGGGGTCCGTTTTCTTTACATAAACGGAAAAGATAATTATTTGTATTATTGGTGCATTATAATACTATTAGTATATTTTTACCTCGAAAGGAGGCGCACATGCCCGAGACAAGAACCGAACATCCGCACTACGACCTGATGGTCAAAACAGTCCGTCTGTTGGACCCCTCTTTCCGGGTCCTGGACGACATGGATATCGCCGTCCGTGATGGGCGCATTGCGGCCATCGGGAAAAATCTTCCCGGAACAGCAGATGAGATCCTTCCCGGCAAGGGACTGTTGGCCATGCCCGGACTTGTGGATGCGCATCATCACAACGCCCAGCAGCTGCTCCGTGCGAGGCCCATCGACGAATATCCCATGATCTGGACCCGTTTTCTGGTCCCTTTTGAGAGCAGCATGACTGAAGAGGACATGACTGTCTCCAGTCAGCTCTCCGCGCTGGAAATGATCAAGAGCGGAACTACCGCTTTTGCCGACGCCGGAGGTCCTCACATGGAAAGCACCGCCAAAGTCACTGTGGAAAGCGGTATGCGCGGTGTTATCGCCCGTTCCACCATGGATATGGGCGGCAATATACCGGACAGTATGAAGTGTTCCGCCGAGGAAAACATCCGCCGGACCAGAGAACTTTATGACATCTGGAACGGCGCCGGTGACGGAAGGGTCCGGATCTGGTTCGGGATCCGTCAGGTGATGACCTGCTCTGAAAAGCTTCTCCGCTTGACAGCGGAAGCGGCTGCAGATCTTCACACCGGGATGCATGCCCATCTCTGCGAGCATAAGGACGAGGTCAGTTTCTGCCTGACAAATTACCGGATGCGCCCGGCCGCATGGCTGAAGGAGACCGGTTGCCTCGGCCCGAATCTGCTCACTGCGCATAATGTGGTCCTCAGCGAGGATGACATCACTCTGCTCGCAGAGCATCATGTAGGTGCAGTCCATTGTCCCCGCTCCAATCTGACTAACCACGGTTTTCCGAAAACACCGCGTATGCTGGAGCAGGGGCTATCCATCGGGCTCGGCAGCGACGGTGCGGCCACCAGTTCTCTGAGTCTGTGGGACGAAGTAAAAGTGCTGCGCAACGGGATCATCGGATACTGGGGTCTGCCGATCTTCGATCCGGTGGTGCTGCCAATCGCTTCCCTTCTGCGGATGATGAGTCAGGGAGGCGCGGACGCCATCATGCAGGGGGACGACTTGGGCAGTCTGGAGACAGGCAAACTGGCGGACATCATCTTCATAGACATTGACCAGCCGCATATCATGCCCACGCACAACCTGCCCGCAACGCTGGTGGAAGCGGTGAATGCCGGAGATGTCAGGCATTCCGTCATCAACGGCAAACTGGTCATGAAAGACCGCAAGGTGCTGACAATGGATGAAGAAAAGATACTCTACGAAGCTGCACGGACAATGCAGGATCTCTCCCGCAGAGCCGGATTCTGAACAGAACACAAAAAGAACCGGAGAACTTAAGCCCTGTGATGGCTGCGTTCTCCGGTTCTCTTTTTCCGGTTATTTCAGGAATTTGTCCATCCAGCCCGTGATCTCTTTTAGTCTGCGGATCCGGTGCGCCGGTTTTCCGCTTCTGGAGAGTTCATGGTTCTCCCCCTTAAATCCGCAGAGCCGCGTCTCGACGCCGTTGATCTTCAGGGCGGTAAAAAGCTGCAGCGCTTCCGGGAAGGGGCAGCGGTAGTCCTCCGTAGAGTGGATGAAAAGAGTAGGCGTCTTCGCCTTGTCCCAGAACTTGATAGGCGAACGGTCCCAGAACAGTTTCAGGGCTTTTTCGTCCAGCGGGATTCCGTTCTCGTAGGTACAGTCGAAGGCGTAATCGGAATAGAAGAAGTCCGCATGCCGGTTGGAGATGGAACGCTGTGATGCAGCGCACTTGAACCGGTCTGTCTGGGTAATGATCCAGTTGGTCATGTATCCGCCGTAGGATCCTCCTGTGACGCCGACGCGTTCCGGGTCGATCTGCGGATAAAGTTCCAGCGCTTTATCCACGAATTTCATGATGTCGAAGAAGTCGGTAGCGCCGTAATGGTCCACATAATCCGCGAAGGCGTTGCCTCTGCCGTCAGAGCAGTGCGGGTTGCAGAAAATCACAAAATAGCCTTCCGATGCCCAGAGCTGCATCTCATGGTAGAAGACTTCGCCATAAGCCGTCTTGGGCCCGCCGTGGATATCCAGAATGCAGGGATATTTCTTTGTCCCGTCGAAATCATAGGGTTTCAGCGCCCAACCGACGATCTCATCCTGATTGAATACGGTGAAGCGTTCCGGTTTCGCCACGTAGCGGTCTTTCAGGACCTCTTCATTGAGGAATGTCAGCTGACGCACTTCCTCTCCGACTTCGTACAGTTCCTGCAGTTTCATGTCCTTCAGGGCAAGCACAAACAGACGCCCGTCAGCAAAAGTCAGGTCGTCCACGGAGCCTTCGAAGTCCGTGACCGGGGCGAACGCCTTTCCGTCATAGGACGCCACGATGGAGCGCTCGTTGTCCACAGTGATGAAGTAGGCCTTTCCGCCGTACTTGGCGTTGTTTTTGGTAGCGCCATACCGGCAGTCGCTTCCGATGGAGTTGTAGAACATCCACTCGCAGGGCGTCACCATCTCCAGTTTTCCGTTCTCCAGCACGTATACGTTTGCACCGTCGATGAGCGCTTCCACAGACGCCATGACATACAGTTTTCCGTTCAGGGTAAAGATCTGTTTGAAATAGTATTCTCTGTCGTTGACGTAAAGATCCGTCAGTGTATCCGTCTCGGGATCGTAGCAGTAGACGTCGTTGTAGATGCCTTTGAAACTGTCGAAATCATTGCCCAGGAAGAAGACCTTTCCCTCCTCGACGACCACGCTCTCCGCGTCCATCGTGCGGGGGCCGATCCTTTTCAGGGAGAAGTCCTTCCGGTCCATCAGAAACAGGTTGTTCCTGTCGCCGTTGATAAATCCCGCTCCGTTATAGAAGAAAGGATACTCGTCCAGGACGATATAATCTTCGTTCGCTTTGAGAGACGCGGCGTAGGCTTCCCGTTCCCCGGCGTTCAGGCTGAAATAATTGCTGCACCGCATGTTGGTGGTTGCCTGCACCAGAAAACGGTCGTCATCCAGATCCTGGATCTTCCCGACCGCCAGCGGCAGCGTTGCCGCCAAAGCTTTATTTCCCTCCAGATCCAGCGAATACAGTTCGGTCTCCAGACCGTCCTTGACCGGTTCACAGAGGAACATGACGTCTTTCAGCACGTTCAGCTGCAGTTTCTTTCCGAAATCCAGCAGGATCCCGTCCTGTCCGGAAACCGGATCAAACGCGTGAAGCCGCTGTTTGTAGCCGTTGTTTTCCATGTCCGCCATCGTTTCCACGAAGAGGACTTTTCCGCCGAAACTCTCCAGTTTGGAGAGATAACGGTATTCCTTCATCAGTTCCAGTTCGATCTTTTTCATAGGATCCTCCTTACAGCACCTCTTCGACTTCGCCGATGAAGACGATATGCTCCGCCTCCTCGGTGTAATAAGCGTCATGTGCGAATGCGGGCACCTGCTCCGGCACGAACGGCGCTTCGTAGATCTTCCTCAGCACGAAAGTCCGGCTCGCCTCCTCAAAAGTGACCCCGTTTTCCAGGAATCTCGGCGTCAGACCGCTCTCCGCGACCTTGTCGCCGTCCCTGCCGGATTTCGATCCCAGAAGACTCAGGGCCTTTTTGTATTCGGGATCATAAAAACTGACCGTGAAGTGGTCCTGCGCCTTCAGAAATTCGGAAGTGTAACGGACCGGTTTCACGTAGACCGTAACAATGGGTTTATTCCAAAGCGTGCCCATGGAACCCCAACTGACTGTCATGGTGTTGAACTTTTCCGCATTGCCCGCCGTGACCAACGCCCACCCGCGGTGAAAAAGTTCAAAGGGATTGGAATTGAAATCTTTAACATCCATATCAAATAACCTCTTTCTGTTTTTTACCGTATCCGTAATGTGCCAGCGAGAAGGCCAGAGCGACGCTCAGGACGACCGCACTGACGATGAAGGAGACCTTGGGTCCCAAAGTGTAGATGAAGCCCGCCGTGAAAGAGCCTGCGACGCTTCCCAGCATCCTTGTGGCATTGAACAGCCCAGCGCTTTCCGCGCCTCTGTCCGTGCCGTGCGCCGCGATCATGTTGTGCAGGATCGTGGAAACAATGGAACTCACGCCGAAGAACAGGATATTCACCGCCATGAAGGGGATGAAGGCATCAATGAGCACCACGCCCAGCAGCATGACGACCATCGCGGCGTAAAAAAAGTTGACCGACCGGTCGATATGTCCTCTGCGGACGATCCGCAGCGTAACGAACAGGTTCAGCGCGAAGCAGACAAATCCGATGATCGCCTTTACGATGCCGTTTGCGGAACTTGGGAATCCGAAAACGTCCCTGATGTAGTAGTTGAAGCATTGTTCGTACGCCGTCGTTCCGAACCCGGTCATGGCGGCCATCGCCAGGAACAGGACCATGTAACGGGTCATCATGTCCCGGCAGGAGATGTAATCCGCAAACGGGTTGATCTCCCTAAGTGTAAACGGCGCCTTCTCTCCGATCTCCCTGTCCTTCAGGATCGCCAGACCGACGACCCCGATGGCGCACAGGCACGCGGCCTGGATCATGAAAGTCATCTTCACGCTGATGTCTCCCAGAAACCCGCCGATCAGGAAGCCGAACTGGGATACAACCGTGTTATTGGAACTCATCACCGCAAGGTCATGCCCCGGTTCGTCCGAGTTCTGCATGATGTAAATGATCTGGCTGACTGAGATCGCGCTGATGAAAAAACCGCCGAAAAACCGCGCGGCACAAATCTCCCACTCCTGTGTGGAACTTCCGAAAAAGAGCTGCATTGCGGCATAGCCGAAAAGTGTAAGGGAGAGCACTTTCCCCGGTCCGAAGCGCTCCGACATCTTTCCCCAGAAAGGTGAAAAGACGAAATTGGCCAGCGCCATCATGCCGAAAGCGAGGCCGAACATGTAGTCGTGCAGCCCCAGCATCTTGATGAAAGCCGGTGTCACCGGATGGGCGAAGTTGGCAGCAAGACTGTAGAGAAAGATGATCAGATTGATACGGAAGATCTGTTTTTTCATAAGGGAATAACAATACTTTCTGAATTCGATTCAGGACAGGAAAACGCAGACCGGGTCTGATGCCGATCTGCGCAAAAGATACCTGCTGTTTCGGCTTATCCGATCAGGTGGAAGTTCTCCTGCCGACCGGCGAGATAGTAGACTTTGCCGTCCCTGAAGAGGATGTCCGTTTCCAGTCCGAGGTAGAAAGAGGTATTGCTCCACTCCTCAGGGCAGAAAGTGCAGTTGAGTTCCAGGGAATAGGCGGTGCGGTCGTAGATCGGATAGGTACCGTTGCGTCCGGGGACGCCCTGCTGTTTGTCATACAGTCCGATGGTGGGTCCCGCGGCATGGCCGTGATAGCCGATGGGGTGCGTGTACAGAGAGGCGTTGAGTTCCTCTTTTTTCGCCTGTGCCAGCGAAAGCGCCAGCACTTCGTTGCCGCTGCGGCCGACCTTATAGTTGGAAATTACGATGTCCTGGAAGCGGTTCGTGTCCTTCAGTGCCTTCTTAAGGCATTCAGGCGCGTCTTCCTCACCGTATTTCAGCACATAAGCGTTTTCCTGCGTATCGGTGCACAGCCCAAGATAACGCAGACCGACGTCGCAGTGGAGCATATCGCCCTGACGGATGACATCCTCCTCGTCGGTGTTGCCCACGCCTTCACGGATGATGGATACCTCAAAATCGAACCAGGCTTCCAGCCCGAGATCGATGACCTTCTGAAGCATGAAATATTTAACATCACGGTTGGTAGTGACTCCCGGGATCACGACGCGGGATGAAAAAGCCTCGTCGATGATGCCGTGCGCGATCTGCATGATGCCATTGTAGGCTTCCATTTCCGGTACCGTCCGGGTCTCCAGCCAGCCAACACAGACTTCCTCTGCGGAAACGAGTTTGCTCATGAGATCCTCATCGAACGCAGCCGTCATATCGTCGTACATGGTCTTGGACAGTCCATCCGCAAACGCAAAGTCCGTGGACATGTTGATCCCGATCTTCTGTACGCCGTTTTCTTTCAGCAGACGCGCCAGACACTCGTACTGAGTCTCCGCCTTGGAGGGGTCGGGACACCACATGGAGTCCTTCTGGTTGATCCAGCATGCCTCATAGAAGTCATCCAGCCCGACGCCGGGTCTGGTGATGGAATAGCGTTTTACCTCATCCCCCTTCAGAACGAAGAGCAGGATGGTCAGCCTGCGCGCCGTGAACATGGCGCAGGGCGTCAGGGTCTTCAGGACAGGGTCCTCGTTATATTCATGGCACGCGACGACCCACGCGTCGATCCCGGTCCGCTTCATGACCATGGGCAGGACCTCCTCAAAACGGAGCCTGAGCCACCCGTCCATGATGCGTTCCCTGTCTCTGTAGGACAGGACTTTGGTCTTCAATTCGTCTGCGTGGATAGATTCCTTGATCAAACGGTCTCCTCTAGAAATCATTCGTTTTCCTCCAGTTTTGCCCATTCTCTCAGGGCGATCTCTTTGATCTCCTTATATGCGCGTTCCGGATCATCGTTGGTGATCTGGTTGTTGAAGAGCGGTGCGATCTCCATCTCCAGTTTTGCCTTGTTCAGGCGCATCCTGGTGGACGCTTCGTCATCGTTGTATTTTTCCCGGATAAGCTTTTCCAGTTCCTCCATGCTGGTAGGGACGACAAAGAAACAGACAGCCTCGGGAATATTGAGTTTGAGAGGACCGACGCCCGCTGCTTCCACCTCGACCAGAATGGCTTTATCCTGCTTCAGCCAGAAGTCGATCTCCGACTTCAGCGTGCCATAGTAGTAACCGTTGAACTCCGTATACTCGTACAGTTCTTTCTGCTTGACGGCCTTCGCGAAATATTTGTAATCCACGAAGTAGTAGTCGTTGCCGTCCACCTCGTTCGGTTTTTTCGGTCTCGTCGTCATGGAGATGACGAAACGCAGGTCCAGTTCCTTGTCTGCCAGAAGCAGCTCCTTGATCCTGCCCTTTCCCACCGAACTTGCACCGGATAAAACGATCACTCTCTTTGCCATTGTTCAGATACACTCCTTTACCAGTTCTGTAAGCACCTTGTATGAGCGGTCAAAAGAAGCAATGTCCAGACGTTCGTCCGGAGTATGGATGAACTGTGCGACAGGTCCGTAAGTAACGATGTCTTCGACGCCCAGTGAATTGAACACGCCGCACTCGTTTCCGCCGTGGGTAGCCTCGCATCGCAGTTCCGCGCCGTCTGCGCGCCGGAGCGCTTCAGCCAGTTTGTCCCGCATCGCGGATACAGGCGAATAGTTCCAGCCGGGATAGGCGGAACGCAGACTGAGGCTGTAGCCGAACAGTTCCGCCAGCGTGCTCAGTTTGTTGACCAGATCGCCGATCCCGCTTGCCATGGCGCTGCGCAGGGAGTGTGTCGCCGTGAAGACGCCTCCCTCCGTCCGCATGATCCCCAGGTTCAGCGATGTCACTGTCAGACCTTCTATTGCCATTGACCGGTGCTGGAATCCGTTGGGTGCGAGGTACAGGTAGGAAATCAGCTTTCCGGAATCTTTCGTGCTGAAAGTCTCCGCCGCTTTTCCCGCCGGTTCCAGCGTGGCGAAGAAGCCCGCATCCGAAAACTCCAGTTCTGTCTTCACGGAAGAACATGTCTTCTCAAAGACCTCCCGGATCTTTTCCGGATCCTCGCTGCTGGCGAAAACGGCGTCGCACTCGCGGGGGATCGCGTTATCTTTAAGTCCTCCGGACAGGCTGACGACCTTAACCGGGATGCCGGCGAGCCGCATCTCCTGCAGGAAACGGACTGCGATCACGTTGGAATTGCCTTTTTCCTTATGGATCTCGCCGCCGGAGTGACCGCCGGAGAGACCTCCTACAAATAAACAATAGCAAGAGTCTTCATTCGGTACAAGCGCCGATGTGAAAACAGCGTCTACGCGGGTGCCGCCGGAAGACGTCGTGCAGGTGCTGACCTCTCCCCCTCCGTCCAGACATACCATGCGTTTGGAGCGGAAATATTCCGGTTTCAGGTTGAGCGCTCCGCAAAGCCCGATCTCTTCCTGTACCGTAAAACAGCATTCCAGCGGGGGATGCGGCAGGTCGGGATCGTCCAAAATCGACAGCATATAGGCGACGCCTGTGCCGTCGTCCGCGCCCAGCGTGGTTCCCTGTGCAGTAAGCCACCCGTCATTTACTTCCAGTTTCAGCGGATCGCGTTCAAAATCATGATCCGTTCCCTTGTTGGCTTCGCAGACCATATCCATATGTGCCTGCAGCAGAAGCGGCGCGGCGTTTTCACAGCCCGGCGTGCCGGGTTTATAGATTACCACGTTCCACATATCGTCCTGAACGTGATCCAGTCCGCGTTCTTCGGCGAAACGGACCAACCAGTCCGATACCGCTTTCTCGTTGCAGGATCCGTGGGGGATCTGAGTCAGTTCATAGAAAAATCTGCGCGGTGCGTTTGTCAGTTCAAATTCCATTGAGACCTCCGGGGATATTATTTCAGGCGGATCAGGATCAGTTCCTCCTGCCTCGGGCAGAGGAATTCCGTGCCGTTTTCCGTGATAACGACGTCTTCTTCGATGCCTACGCGTCCCTGCGGGATCTCCACGCCGGGTTCGATGGTGAAAACGTTGCCTACCTGAAGAGGCGTGTCAATGAGTTCCGTCCGGTTATACCGGGGACGTCTGTTGGCCAGGATCGTTCCACCGTCGTGGGTGTCGTGACCCACCTGATGGCCGAGCGCGGCGTTCCAGGAATCGAATCCCTCGTCCACGATCATGTGACGCGCGACCTGATCCACCTGGAATCCGGTAACGCCCGGTCTCATGAATCTGCGTGCGGCGTCGATTGCGTCCCGCACCAGATAGAAGGCTCTCTTGACTTCTTCCGGTGCATCGTCCTCATCGTCCTTCAGCACGTAGTACATGCGCTGCAGGTCGGAGCAGTAGCCGTTCTTCCTTACGCCATAGTCGATATTTATCGTGCATCCCTTGACCAGCGGCGTATCCGTCAGACCGGAGTGCCCCTGCGGCACGTTGGGGTCGCAGGCAACACTGGGACACTGGGAAGCCGCCCAGGACATGGTGTATCCGTCTTTATAGGCTGTCTCCTGCAGGTAATTGAACACTTCCAAAGAGGTCATACCCTCGTGGCAGACTTCGGGAAGACTCCTCAGGTATTTGTCCGCCTGGACAGCACAGTCCCGGATCAGTTCGATCTGGGAAGGCGTCTTGCGTCCCCTCACTTCGGAGAGGATCGGGAAAGCGGAAATGATCTCCGGCGGCGATTCAAGGCGGTCAAGGACCCGCTGAAGTCTGCGGTACATTCCCACGGTAAGGCCGTCCGCCGACGCGTCGGAACTGCAGATATCCAGCGCCAGACGCCGCGGTTTCAGCCGGGAGAGCACTTCGAAGACCGTGTCCTCCATGGTACCGGGGTATTCCCAGACTTCATCGACCCCGTCGATCGTCTTGTAAGCTTCCACATCCAGGGGAGACACGACCGCGATGCAGCGGTCTCTGGTAAAGACCAGCGTGGTGGCGATTATGAAACTCATGTCTCCCAGGACCGGCAATACCGGTTCCGATTTCATAATCGTCTCCCGTCCCACGATCACCCAGGCGTCCGCGTCGTTTTTCGCCATCGCCTCGTAAATGATGGGCAGTTTTTCCTGATTCAGTTTCATGTATTTGTTCTCCCTGAGATGAGACCGGACGCGGAGCCTTTCGCGCCGCGTCCGGTTCCGGTTCATTTTAGATGGTTTTATACGGGAGACCGGAGAACCGGTCTCCCGATTTTGTTTCTTTGCAGCTTATGCCGTGAAGGAAACGAAGACGAAGAAGGAGTTGCCCTGCGGGTTGTTGATATAACCTGTGGTGTTGGGGTTCTTCAGACATACCGTCTTGTAACCGAACAGCGGGCAGACAAATGCGTTATCTTCTACGAGATATTTCTCAGCTGCATGGAGCTGATCCAGACGGGCCTGGCCTGTCAGAGGAGCTGCGTCAGCGATCATCTTGTCGTAGGTCGCATCGCCCCAGGTGTAACCCTGCTGCCAGGAGGAAAGGCCCATGTTCAGGTAGGTCAGGGAGTCCATATAGTCGGCGGACATGGCGCCGCGGGCTGCTTCGTAGTTGCCCTGGCTGTCTCTGTCGTCGAAGAAGACACGGACGTCAGCGGTCTTCAGAACGAGGTTGATGCCGACTTCTGCAAGCTGGCTCTTCAGAACCGCAGCAACGGTATCGTGCATGTTGTTCTGGTTGTAGTAGTATTCGATGGTCACGCCGTCCGGATAGTCCTTCAGGAGTTCCCTCGCCTTGTCCGGATCATAGCCGCACAGATCGCCGCCGGCATCCCGGAAGTCGCCTTCTGTCGGGGAGGAAAGTCCGTTCGGTACGAAACCGTAAAGCGGATAATACGCTTCGCCTGCGTCAAGCGCATCTACGATAGCCTGACGGTCGATGCCCCACATGAACGCCTGGCGGACATTGACGTCCTTCAGAACCGGGTTGGGAGCCATGACGTTGTTGAACTGGCAATAGTAGTTGATGGTGGAATCATAGATGTCAAGGGACGGAGTGCCGCCGAACTGAGCGACTGCGACAGGAGCTTCAACAGAAGTTGCGTAGTCGATCTCGCCGGTCTGGAACGCCATCAGCTGAGCGTCCATGTCTTCCATGACCTGAGCGGTCAGTCTCTCCAGAGAGACCTGATCAGACTCGTTGTAGGTGTTGCGGTCCATGACGACCTTCGCGGCACGGTCGATGCTGGTCGGATGGAAATATCCGTTGGTCGGAGCATCGACGTTGTCTGCCCAGGTGTAGTCTCCTTCAGGAGCCCAGTCGCTTCTCAGCGGGAAGTACACGCCGGAGCAGAGCAGGGAGGGATAGTACTCACAGGGGCTCTTCAGGGTGATCTCAAGAGTGCTGTCATCCAGCGCCTTGACGCCGATGTTGTCCATGTCTGCGATCTTTCCGCCGGCAACTTCTTCCGTTCCGACGACCCAGTCGGTGACGAATGTGACGTACGCGACGTCCGCAGGATCAAGGGAAAGCGCGTGTTTGACGCCGTAGACGAAGTCGCCTGCTACGACCTTCTGACCGTCGGACCAATAGTGGTCTTTGAGTTTGAAGGTGTAAACGAGATTGCTGTCATCAACGCTCCAGTCGTCGACTGCGCAATTAAGAACCTCGCCGCCGGTGCCCAGAATGAACAGGGACTGATAGATCTGGTTCATGACATAGGATCCGATGGAGTCGGAAGCGATAGCCGGATCCAGATAGTTCGGCGATCCGCCGAGCGCATAGGTGAACTCCGTTTTTGTCGCTGCAGGTGCAGGTGCCGGTGTGTCGCCGCCGCTGGGTGCGGGTGCGGGAGCGGGAGACTCTCCGCCGCTGGGTGCAGGCTCAGAGCCGCAGGCAGCAAGCGAGAAAACGAGCACGAGCGCCATAAGCATTGCCAATAATTTTCTCATTTTTGTTTTTCCTTTCTTTATGTGTTTTTTGTATTTCGCTTATTTTTCATATAGGAAACATGAAACCAGTCTGGTTCCGACCTGGATCTGCTGCGGCTGTTCCTTTGCACACCGCTCCGTCGCTTTGGGACAGCGCGTGGCGAAAGGACATCCGGCGGGAGGATTGATCGGCGACGGGATCTCTCCTTCCAGAATGATCCGGTTCTTGGATTTTGCCGTTTTGGGATCCGAGATCGGAATAGCTGATAAAAGCGCTGAGGTGTAGGGATGAAGCGGTCTGTGATATACGTCCGCACTGGGACCGCTCTCCACGATGTGGCCGAGATACATGACGCCGATCTGATCCGAGATATGTTTGACCATGCTGATGTCATGCGCGATAAACAGATACGAGAGATTCATCTCTTTCTGTATATCTTCCAGGAGGTTGATGATCTGGGCCTGGATCGAGACATCCAGTGCGGAGATCGGCTCGTCGCAGACGATGAACCGGGGATTGACTGCCAGCGCGCGGTCGATCCCGATACGCTGCCGCTGTCCGCCGGAAAACTCGCTGGGGTAGCGCCGGATGTGGTCCGGCTTCAGGCCGACGATCTTCAGCAGTTCGACGACTCTGTCCTCTCTCTCCTGATCGGTTGCGAAAATATTGTGGATGATCATGGGCTCCTTGATGATCTCACCGACGGTCATCCTGGGGTTGAGGGACGCGTAGGGATCCTGAAAGATCATCTGCATGTCCTTGCGGAAGGCTTTCAGTTCCTTGCCGTGGATCTTGGAGATATCGTTTCCGTCAAACTCGATGGTTCCACTCTCCGGCTCATACAGTTTGACGATAGTCCGTCCGAGTGTGGATTTCCCGCATCCGGATTCTCCGACGAGTCCGAAGGTCTGTCCTTCCTTGACTTCAAAACTTACGCCGTCGACGGCCTTTACGATCTGCTTCGGTGCGAAGAGTCCTTTCGTCACATCGAAATAGGTCTTCAGATCCGTCACTTTCAAAATCGTTTTATCCGTCATGGCTAACCTCCTTTGCCCTGGGATCCTGCAGCCAGCACCTTGTCCGGTGCTCTTCGCTGAATTCCGTGACCGGGGGCATAAAATCCTTGCAGACTTTCATCGCATGCTCACAGCGGTCCACGAACGGGCATCCCTTCGGAGGACTCAGCAGGTCCGGCGGAGAGCCGCCGATCGGCGTCAGTGCCTTTTCCTCATCGTCCTCGGGGTTTGCAATGCATCCCAGCAATCCCTGTGTGTAGGGGTGCTTCGCATCATAGAAAATATCGTTGTCCGTACCGATCTCAACCAGTTTCCCGCCGTACATGATGGCGACACGGTCGCACAGTTTTGCGACAACGCCAAGGTCGTGGGTGATCAGGATGACCGCCGCATTGGTCTCCTTTCTCAACTGGTCGATCAGATCCAGCACCTGTGCCTGAATGGTGACGTCCAACGCAGTGGTCGGCTCGTCCGCGATGATCAGCTTGGGATTGCAGGTCAGTGCGATCGCGATGACGATCCTCTGGCGCATACCGCCGGAAAACTCAAACGGATACTGACGGATCCGCTTCTCCGGTGAAGGGATGCCGACCATCCTCATCAGTTCCAGCGCACGTTCTTTTGCCTGTGCGCGGGTCATGTTGGTGTGGTTCAGCAGCGGTTCCACCAGCTGTGTCTCGATCCGCAGGACCGGGTTGAGGAAGGTCATGGGATCCTGGAAGATCATAGCCATCCGGTTGCCCCGGATCGATCTCATTTTTTCATCATATGCTTTCTTGTCCGGAAAACTGGAGGGCGAGATGTCCTCGCCGTCAAATTCAAAATATCCGCTCTCGACTTCCCCGTTCTCGGAAAGCAGTCCCATAAGAGAGTACATCGTCTGGGACTTCCCGCTTCCGGATTCACCCACGATTCCGAGGACTTCTCCCTCCTTCAGTTCGAAGGAGACGTCCCTGACTGCCTGGACCGTTCCCTGATCCGTATGAAAAATGGTGGAAAGATGATCGACTTTCAGTAATGCCATATTCTCACCTCACCTCTTCTTGGCCTGGAAGGCCTCGCCGATCCCGTCACCGATGAAGTTCAGGGAAAGGATCGTCAGCGACATGGTCGCGATCAGCCAGATGATCTGGATGGGATAGGTAAAAAACAGGCTCCGGCAGTCATTTGCCAGTTTGCCCCAGGACGGGATCGAAGGATTCAGTCCGATGCCGACGAAACTCAGGAAAGATTCCGTAAAGATCGCGGACGGTACCATCAGCGTCAGGTTGACGATGATGGGGCTGATGGAGTTCACCACCAGATGCTTCAGCAGGATCCTCATGTGTGACGCGCCCAATACCTTTGCTGCCAGCGCGTACTCCATTTCCTTCGCGGACTGGATCTGTGTCCTGACCTGCCTTGCCATTCCGATCCAGGAGGTGAAGCAGATCGCCAGCATCATGGAACCGATAGAGTCACCGAAGATCAGAAGGATCAGGATGACATAAAGCAGTGTGGGAACAGAATCTAGGATATCCACGATCCGCATCATGACCATATCCACTTTTCCGCCGACATATCCCGCGATACCGCCGTACAGTATGCCGATGACCAAACAGATGAAAGCGGTAGAGAATGCGATGGAGAAGGAGATTCGGCCGCCATACATGATACGGACGAAGATGTCTCTCCCCAGTTTGTCAGTCCCCATCCAGTGTTCCGCGCTGGGCATCTGATTCTTGTTGGCCAGGTCCTGGCTCTCGAAATCATAGGGTGAAAAGATCGGGACGAATATGCTCCCGAGTACCATGATCGTCAGAAAGATCAGTCCGATCAGCGCCAGTTTGTTCTTCTTGTAACGTCCCCAGGCATCCTGGAAAAAAGTCTTGATGTCGAGGGCGATGAATTCGGAGTTCTTTTCGCTGTCATCCAGTTTCGTGAACAGGGAATCGTCGATCGGTTCTTCCGAAACGGCGGAAGCCGTCAGTTTGGTTTTCTCTTCCATGCTTCCCTCCTCACTTCTCGACCTTGATCCTGGGGTCGATGATCGCCGCGGCGATATCAGACACCAGCGTCATAACGATGACCAGCGTACCGAGCAGGATCGTCAGGCCCATGCACAGCGTATAGTCACGGTTGGCAATGCTTTGAGTGAATTCCTTGCCGATCCCCGGGATCGAGAACAGCGTCTCGATGACCAGAGAACCGGTGATCATACCGGCAAACATCGGGCCGGCATAAGTCACGACCGGCAGGATCGCGTTTTTCAGCGCGTGTTTGATCACGACCAGGCTCTCTTGGGTGCCCTTTGACCTGGCCAGCGTGATGTAGTCCGAAGACATGACATCCCGCAGGGAAGAACGGGTCAGACGCGCGATCGTGGAAATAGAGCTGAACGAAAGCGCCAGCACCGGCATGATATAACTCTGCGGCGTCTCCAGTCCGATGACGGGCAACAGTTTCAGTTTGACTGCGAACAGGACCATCATCAGCATCGCCAGAAGGAATCCGGGAACCGATACGCCGATTGTCGCCATGACCGTGATCGCGGAATTGACCCAGCGGTGCCGCGTCAGCGCGGAAACGATTCCCAGGATCAGTCCCATGCCCATGGCAAATACAAAAGCGATCATTCCGAGTTTCGCTGTCACAGGCAGCCGCAGGGCGATGATCTCGGAGACCTGCTGTCCTTTTTTGGAGAGGGACTCGCCGAAATCCCCGTGCAGCACGTTCTTCACATAGATCACATACTGCTCCGTTACGGGCTTGTCCAGTCCGTATTTCGCGTTCAGCGCCGCCATCTGCTCTGCAGATTTGGATTTGTTCTCCTGTGCAAAGGGACTGCCGGGCATCAGCCTCATTCCGAAGAATACGATCGTCATCAGAATGACAAGGGTAAATGCACCGACGACTACGCGCTTAGCGATGTATCTTGCCATATTCCATTATTCTCCTTTGATCAGGTATAGCTGTTCCTGAGGCGGGATCAGGAACTGTGCTCCCCTCTCAGTCACCAGCACGTCCTCTTCCAGACCGAGCCTTCCGGCGCTGGTGGGGACTCCCGGTTCCAGGGTAAAGACCATGTGGTTGCTGATCGGCGTGTCGATCAGCTCCGGTTTGTCGTACCGGGGCGCTCTCGGTCCGAGGATCACGCCGCCGTCGTGGGCGACCTTTCCAAGCTGATGGCCGAGGGCCGCATTCCAGGAAGGATAGCCCTTCCCTACGATGTATTCTCTTGCGACGGTATCCACCTGATTGCCGGTCATTCCGGGTTTCAGAGCTTGCGCCGCCAGCCGGATGCCGTCCCTGACGGCATCGAATGCGTCTTTGAGTTCCTGAGGAGCATCCTCCTCCCCGTCTTTCAGCAGGTAGTACATCCGCTGGATATCCGAGCTGTAACCGTCGATGGTGATGCCGAAGTCCACATTGACCAGATCGCCTTTCTTCATGATCCAGTCCGGAGCTCCCACATGGCCGCCGGGACATCCGTAGCCTGCGGTGACGCCGGGATTCGCGCTGGGAGGCCAGGAATAACCGAAGCCCTGCCGCTCCACTTCACTCTGGAAAAACGCATAAACGTCCTGACAGTTCATTCCGGCGCGGATCACGTCCTTCGCCCGCTCAAAGATCAGCTGCGTTTCCTCGCAGGCAACGATGATCTTCGCGATCTCGTCGTGCGTCTTGATGCCGCGGACCTGCGCCACCACCGGATCCGCGGAAAGGACCTCTCCGTCAAAACCGGCTCTTTCAAATGCCTCCTGCAGCAGCCGGAACATCCCGACGCTCAGTCCGTCCGCGCTGGGGTTCTCTTCCGAGAAATCCAGAGCGATCTTCTTCGGCTGAAGTTCCCGCAGCAGATCGCCGAGCGTGTCGGTGAATCTTACCGGGAACGGGATCACCTCGTCAAAGGAACCGTCGATCCGGTAACCGTTGGCGTCAATAGGCGTGCAGACCACTCTCGCTTTCCGGTCCTTCGAGAAGACCAGCGCGGTGAGCCCGATGAATTCGCTGTCCGAAAGCACATCGAGCGCCGGCTCCGTATTGGTGGCGGACTCCTGTCCCGCGACGATCCACAGATCGATGTCCAGCTTTTCGAGAACGTCAAACGCGATCCCGATCTTTTCTCTTCTGAAACCCATTGCGGCTCCTTCCCGATAGAACTCCTGTTAAAAAAACAACGGGCTGACGTCTTTGTCCATGACCGGTTTCTGAACTTCAGTTCCCGTTTTTCCCGTATTGCTTCTGCATTATTCTTGTATATTTTTTGAAGTTATCTTATTATACTTTAGCGGGTTAATGTTTTAAAGATTTTATGCACTAAAGTTTTAACCAAACTTTGTGCAGTTTGTCGTAGAAAATATATCGCTTTTTGACATATTCGTTACAAAGCCATTACAAAGGAGCATAAAAATGAAAGAAATTCGGCTGAAAAGAGCCGCGGAGGCTCTCCGGAACGCGGAACTGGACGCCGTTGTCTACGGTGCCGGCGCCAATTTCCAGTATCTGCTGGAATGCAACGACTTCTACTGGCAGCGCAACGCGCTGCACAACATCATGGGCATGGGCACGTCCTATCTGCAGCCCGAGGTCCTGCTCTGGATGGATGCGGACGGAAACTATCAGGTCCTGACCAACGGACACAACCGTGATTATTTCGAGCCCCGGTATCCCGGTCATGTGACCGTGACATACATGGATCAGTTCGAGGACGCTATCGCGCCGCTGATCCGCGGCAAACGGATCGGCGTCGGCGTGTCCTCCCGTTCATATATCGGGGAGATGCTACGCGCCGTAGATCCTGATCTGGAGATCACCGACGCGGAGGATCTGCTGAAAGATATCCGCTGCTTCAAGGATCCCGACGAGATCGAAGCACTGCGCTTCATCGCAAAGTTCACAGATGAGGCGAACATGCATGTGTTCCGTAACCTGAAGGAAGGCATCACCCAGCGGGAGGCGGAGAACATGATCATTCAGTACGGACTGGATCACGGTATCGACGACCTTTCCTTCACGCCTACCATAGGATTCAAGACGCAGAATACCGTCACCACTGAGGACGTTGAGTACTACGACCGTAACTGGACCCTTCGTCCTCAGACCGGCATCGCGCTGGATATCGGTTACATGCACAACGGCTACTGTTCCGACTGGGGCCGCAGCTACTACTTCGGCAAAGCGCCGGAACGGATCCGCAACGCCTATTTCGCCCTTCAGGCGGGGCAGCAGTACATGGTAGAACATATCGTCCCCTATGAGACCAATAACAAAGACCTGTACCGGATGGTACACAAAAGAGTGACTGAACTGGGATTCGGCGCTGATCTGCGCTATCAGAAGGAAGAAATGCTCGGTCACCAGATCGGTATCGACTGCCATGAGTACCCGATGGTCAACAAGGATTACGATTTTATCCTGCGTCCCGGCATGGTCTTCGCGTCCGAACCGAAGATGTGGTTCCAGGGTGAGATGTACATGAGGGTGGAGGACATTATTCTCGTCACAGAGACCGGTGCGGAATTCCTCACCAATTTCCCGAGAGATCTTTTTGAATTCTGAACAGTCAACTACTCACGAATTAATTCGCAAGCTTGTGCCTGCCCGGTGGTAACAGACGATCGTCTCCCACCTTTGGCGTAAAAAAGCCTGATCCCTCTGCCGGAGCATCGGGACTGGCGGCACATCGTGGGGTGATTGACTGCACCCTGCCCGGTGAAGCATGCTC
>JAEEGL014662035.1_pt1 | contig 29756 bp, 28 predicted proteins | sample 9134231 | NCBI WGS metagenome assembly JAEEGL01 (sample SAMN16246548, study PRJNA631951) | gut metagenome | biome: gut microbiome; feature: rumen; material: fiber-attached | host: Bos | place: Iran: Karaj | collected 2018-10
CAAGTGTAGTGATCGTCCAATCGTTAGAGGTACATACCTTTTTCCAAGGCTCTGACTTGCCCTTATATGGGGCTGTCATTGTAAGCAGGTGCCTGACCGTAACATCATAGATGGTCTTTTCACCACGCTTTACGGAGTAATCGGGAAAAAAATCCATCACTTTCTGATCGATACTCTTTATGTATCCATTATCCAGTGCGATTCCTGCTAACAGTGCGACCACTCCCTTGGTCACGGAGTTAACATTCATTGCATCTTCGGTCTTAAACCCATGCCAACAATCATCATAGACAGACTTGCCGTCCTTAATAGCATATATCTGACATATATTTGCCTCATTGCCCTTGCTGTTTTCAATGTACTTATGAAGTTGTTCTTTGTTCAAAATAATAGCCTCCTCTTAGGTAAGATTTGGACGTCCTAAGAAGAGGCTAATTGAATTAAAAATTCTTTTCAAGTATTTTTTTCAACAAAATTAATTGTTATCTTTTCTGATATACTTATCCAGAGCTTCCTGCATTTTTGAATTCTCAGTCCGCTCTCTCAATCTCGTTACCAGCGCACTGATGATTATACTGATCACATACGATATTATAAATCCTATCCAGGCAGTCATATCATCCAAAGGGAACCACTTAAAAGCAATGATCATGATTACCATAACGACCATTACCGCCAAAAACAGGAGAACGTTTCTGATCATCATCGACATATTCACGATCCATCTGTCCGTAAGGAACACAATCTGTGCAAGCGTGATCATTACCGCCAACAAAAGGAGTTCACAGAGTATCGGTGTAGATAATCCGGCTTTTCCCATTACAAAAAGTGATGAATAACCTTTTGCTACATCTCCTATTACGATACTGAACACTATAAAGATCAGTACGATTATCCCATACGTGGCAAATATCTGACTTATATAGTTAAATATAGTTTTCTTTTCTTCCATCATTTAAGCCCCAGCTTTCTTCGAAGTTCATCAGAATACAGACGTGATACGACTATCTGTTCATCATTTTTTAACGTGATCCTGATCTTCCTGTTTATGTCGGATTTTAAACTCTTGATCATCCTGATATTCACAATGCTCTGCTTACTGATCCTAAAGAAATCACGTTCAAGAAGTTCCTGTTCTATCTCATACAGCTTAAGATCCGATTCATAAGTGTCTTTTGCTGTATAGATAAAAGTCTTTCTGTCCACAGCTTCTATGTACAATATTTTTTCCACATCCAAAAGATATGTTTCATCATTTTTGCGCACACCGATCTGCATGTTCACCATGCGCATCATGGCGACAAGTCTTTCAACATCAGAATCAAGCTTATTTGCCCGGATCGTGACTTCCGTATCCGGATATTTTTCATCGATATCAATTTCGATCTTCATTTATTCCAATCCTTTTTTCTTAAATGCGATAAAGAATAAGCTCACCATCAGCACTGAATTAATAACCAGGATCCAGATGTTGTCTGCCTTTAAAGTACTGAATGTCATATCATCCATGATACATTTTAACTGCTGTGTATAAAAGAATCTGGCAACTTTTTCTATGCTTTCGTTAAACATGGCTAACATCGGAGCAAATGCAAAGACGATCATCGCCGGCATAACAGTGGATGTAGCCGCCATCTGGTTCTTTGAAAATATGCCTATACATGCTCCCGCAATAATCGAAATAACAAAACCGATTGCCATGATCAGCATATAGCACGGTATGTCTTCTTTCTTTATGCCTGTTGCGATCACTCCGGCTCCGATCATGCATATAAGCCATACATATAGACCGATCCCGAGCAGATATTGCCACGGCTTAACATTTGCCATTGTCAGCACTCTTAAGGTGTTCTTTTCCTTTTCTTCGGATATGATCGATGCTACCGATGTCAAAGGTGCCATTCCTATATACATAACCGAAAATAACTTTGTGAAAAACAGCTCCGGCATACCATCTATATTGATGGCATTTTCCATGATAAGTGTCATGACCGGAAAAAGAATAAACTGTATCAAAACCGTCTTATTCTTAAATGTATCCTTTATTTGCTTCTTTATAATTATCAGACTGTTACGCATTTATTCATCCTCCTCAAGTTTTCTTCCTGTAAGTTCCAAAAAGACCGTTTCCAGGGTCGGCTCCGACGAATGGATCGTCTCAATACACCCATCTGCCAAAAGACGGGATACTCTCTCAGCAGATCCGCTTTCGTGTGGTATTACAACGTCTTCACCGGATGATAAATGCAATTGTATTGTTTTCTGATGATTATATTTTCTGCATATTTCCTCAGGTGCCCCATTTTCAACGATCACACCTTCATTGAGAAGCGCAACCCTGTCACAGAGTTTATAGGCCTCTTCCATATTATGAGTGGTTAAGAAAATTGTGCAGCCCTCTTTTTTCTTCTCCAGTATGATTTTATGGATCTGCCTCATTGTCTGCGGATCAAGTCCGCTTGTCGGCTCATCCAAAAAGATCAGCTTCGGCGAATGCATGAACACTCTCGCAAGAGCAAGTCTTGCTCTCATGCCTTTGGAAAGAGTCGATGCCGCTTTGTTGCCCGCATCACCTAATCCGACTTTTTCAAGAGTCCTTTTTATTTTTCCCGTAGGAACTCCGTAAATATCGGCGAAAACCTTCAGATTATCAATGCAGGATAATCTTTCATATACCCCGAACTGATCCATCATGATGCCGATGTTCTTTTTATCCTCTCCCGACAATGAAAAAACATCTTTATCAAATACAGATACCAACCCCTTATCAAATGTAAGCTGCCCGGTCAGTATCTTGATGAGCGTGGTCTTGCCTGCTCCGGATGGACCTAAAAGCCCGAATATTTCTCCGTCGCTTATATCAAACCCTATTCCCGACAGAACCGTCTTTCCTGAAAAACTTTTGTAAACATCATTACAGCGTATCATTTTCGACCTCCTTTGTTTATCTTAGGCACAAGATAACAAGGAAATCGGGAATGTTCAATGGGCCGCAACGTAAGATGCCATATATACTACATAAGATGCACTAATATGTGCCAATGGCAAAATCTTTTGTTACTTTTTCTTTCTTATATCGTATAATATAGTAAACACACAAACATCCCTTAAAAGCAAAGGAGATATTTATGGATAAAGATCATATTATTGAAGGAAGCCTGTCTGACGACGATCTTAATGATGTATCGGGAGGAGCAAGAAGAATAGTGTCTGCCAAGAAATTATCAAATAAACAGCCAGCTTCATCTGCCAAAGTTCCGAACCCAAGTCCGGTTCCTGCCGTACAGCCACCTACGCAAAAAGCATAAGGATCCTAATTACTCATGTAGGACTTCTACCACCACAACAGATATATTATATGGATCATAACCAGAAATAAAAAGATAGCTCCGTTAAATACGGCTATCTTTTTATATTTGTATTTATTGGCAAGTCCTATCGCGATCACTGAATAAACCAGACATATAGCTATATATCTGAAGTCGCTGCTGCATGTATACGGATATACCAGAACAAATACCACAAAAGAAAAAATGATCGCGATATATCCTGTCATAATAAAAATCCGGTCCTCAAAAGCAGTCCTCTTATCAAGGCATACTTTTATGAGCATAATAAGTACATCTGCTGCAAGAATTATGCCAAGTATGAATGTGATCTGACACAAAAGCAGCAATGGAGCCTCAATATCCACCGGGTATTCTTCCGCATATATTGCCGTATGAAACATTATAGCCCAGGTATTGCAGCAAGCCGATGCACGTAACGGATGAAAAGGAAAATCAAAATGCCATTGAGATAATCCGGGAATACCTATTCTCTCCCACAGAGAATAATCACCTGTATACATGGGAGAATCGGTTCCCGGGGACAATGCTGCTGGAAATTTCCCGAATCTTATCAGATTACGAATGATCCATGACAGGCCTATGGGCATGACCAGGATCGCAAATATAATATAGTTTCTTACCCAAAGAAGAATATCAGATTTGTTTTTAGTTTTACATATCTGAATAAAATGGATTAGAAAAACCAACCCGACCGGGGCTGCCATGACAACTGCATTTAGTTTGGTAAGCATGCCAAACCCTATGCCAAGTGCCAAAAGTACAAGCGTCTTTACCGTCTTTTCTCTGATATATGACAATGTCAGTAAGATAACTATCGCCATAAACAGAACTGTCAGCATGTCATTGTTGACAGAACCCGACATGATGATCGTTGCAGGATGAAAAGCAATAAAGGCAAGTGCAATGATCCTGTTTCTGCCTCTGATATCGAGAACGCTTAGGATCTGATAGCATATAATGATCAGCAGGCAGGAATAAAAAAGTGTGGGAATCTGCATATTCTCAAATGCACATTCCTCACTTACTCCAAGCAATACATTGATCTTGATCCATATAGCTTCAATAATATAATGTAAAGGCGGGTGAAAGTATCCAAAGATGGAATATGGATCTATCTGTGGAATTTTCCCGAACTTATATATATACTCCGCATAACCGATATGTCCCGGATTAACAAAATCCGTAGCTGCACCCGTATAGGCTCCCGCATCATGCTGTCGCTCATACAGACCCGATATGAGTACATAAGCACTTCTGATCACTGAGCTCACGACAAAGATAAATTCTGCTCCGGTATCCTCATTTAATTTGTGTTTTAACGTAAGAATAATAAGGCTTGCAATTAGCAATACAAAAGTTACAGCAAGGATTTTCCCTTTGTACCGGTGATACAATGACAAAAAATCCGCATATTGCAATATTGCCGTGATCACCGAAGTGACCACGGCAGTAATAAATCCATATAATACTACTTTTTTTTCATCTGTTCTGGAAAACATGATCTCCTACCGTAATATATCTTATTCATTACGGAAAATATGATCCTTTACCGGATTAAGAGCGCTTATAAGGATCGATCCTATAATCACACAGGAAAGCACTTCTCCCGCTCCTACGGTAAGCATCTGCATGGGTATACCACCCGGTATCTTATATGCGTAAGTAAGTACAAACGGAATGATGATCGCATTGGATACTACCGGAGGAATCGTAACGAGTATCTTGTTCTTTCTAAGATACCATGATCCTATCGCTCCAAGCAGCGTAGCCAATGTTCCGAATATAACATCCGGAAGCATACAGCCTGTTACTATATTGGCTATAAGACATCCTATCGCAAGTCCCGGGATCGCTGCCGGTGTAAAGAACGGCAATACGGTCAAAGCCTCTGAAAATCTCACCTGTATCATTCCGCTGGCAAGATCAAATCCTGCTGCAATGGCAGTCAAAACAACATATATCGCTGCTATCACTGCTGCCTGTGTAATAAATAGTACTTTTTTGTTACGCATGTGCACCTTCCTTAAACTCAATCGAAGAAACTGATGGTCTCGTGCATCTCCTTTGCAAGTTGACTGAGTTTAGTAGCGTCTGCACTTATAAGACTGAATGTAGCTGCCAGTTCTTCCATAGTAGCATTTGTCTGCTGCGTTGTGGCAGCATTCTCTTCCGATATGGCGGAGAGATCTTCTATCATACTTCCAAGTTCTTCCTTGGCTATTCTTAACTTATCGATTCTGACAGTGATCTCATCAGAAGAAGAAACCACATTGTCAATATTATCTGACATCTTCTGCATATCAGACTTGGTAGCATTAAGCTGTTTGCCCTGCTCTTCCACATTCTCAGAGAGAACTTTCATAACATCTACCGACTCGTTGGCATCCTTAATGAGCTGAGATACTATCTCATTGATCTTGTCTGCACTTGCTTTACTCTGCTCTGCCAGATCACTGATCTCACCTGCAACAACCGCAAATCCTCTTCCGGCTTCTCCAGCCCTTGCAGCTTCTATTGAAGCATTAAGAGATAAGAGATTGGTCTGTGAAGCTATGCTGTTGATGGCATCCGTAAATTCACTGATGGCATTGGCAGATTTATTGGTGCTCTCTATCGTAGAGGCAATCGTACCAACTGATTCAGATACCTTATCGGAGAAGACTATGAGATTGTTCAAAGTCTGCATCGTCTCACCACATGAATTTCTCATCTCGCTTGATGCATCATTCAGGCTTCCGACACTTTCTTCTATGGCTTCCACACTCATACCGATGGTCTCGTTATTACCCATAGCAACCTGTATGCTGTCAGCCTGAGATACTGCTCCTTTTGAGATATCGTCCATAGCCGTCGTGATCTGTGAAGATGCCTGATTGGCCTGAGCACTTGTAGATGAAAGTTCTTCACTGTCTTTATTAAGTTCACCGGCCATGATCTTGATCTTACCGATGATAGTGCCTATCTCGTCCAATAACTGCTTGGTACTGTTACCGATAACGCCAAGTTCATCTCCTCTTGAAAGAACCTGATCATCCACCGTAGCCTCAAGCTTTCCTTCTGCGAGCAACGATAGTGATTCTGATACACCCTGCATCTGTCTGGAAAGGATTCTGTTAAGTATCATTCCGAGTATGAAGATTATCAATACCGAAATAACCGCAACCAAGACGCACAATGTAACTGCTTTATTGACTCCCTTACGAACATCTGCTGCCAAACGTCCCGTAAAGCACATACCGGCTATCGATCCGTCAGAATTCTTTAATGCTATATAATAACCGTAATAATCTTTGCCTTCTATCTTCAGATTGGTTCCGAGATAATCCTGTCCACCTTTGAGTGTGGCATCGATCACGGCATCCGAAGCCTTGGTACCAACCAATCTGCCGGAACCGTCATTCTTAACTATAGTCGTGATAACTCGTGTATCACCGTAGAAAAGTGTATACTCAAGTCCGGTCGCCTTCTTGAGCTCATCCATCTGCTTCTCATACTCACCCTGTACAACATCGGGGCCCTTCATAAGACCTTCGTCAGAAAGGGACCAATCTCCGTCATATTCATACGAAAGCTGACTCTGCAGATGCTCTGCTGCATCCTTAAGTACTTCCTTGATCATCGACTCATATGTAGACTTAAGCTGTGCCCTGCATATCAGAACAATGACAAGAGCTGTTACTGCTACCGAAGCCAACGAAATAATGACCAGTTTAAGAATAAGACCTAATGATTTATTCTTCTTCTCCATAATTCTCACCTTCCTTGCTCATAAAAATATATTGCTCAAATTCCAGATTATGAACGATACTATATTATCAAAGAAAGTGTAATATGTGTGTAATAAATCACATATTTTTCTTATTCATTTTTGCGCTTCTTATAAAAAAATAATGTCGCCTTTTGCGTTATCTCATGCAGTATGATTCCACAGATAGCTATAACAGTAACAAGCCCTGCAAACAACTCTATTCTTTTTACAAGCGTCAGAGAAAGCATATCGATACGGTCACATACCATATCTATTATCACATGGTGAACAAGGTATATTGCATAGGAGTATACTGCTATCCTGCCACAGATCCCGGAGATCTTCTCCAATGATCTTCTGTCCCCTGTAAATATATTCTCCGACACTTCCATAAGTATGGTAAAAGCAGCACAGCCCACAAGTGTGGTACGAATGCAGTTATTCCAGTCTGTCTGTGCAAGAGATGACACCATCAGTATCATCACCGATATGATAATACGTACATTCGCCGGAGACACAAGTCTTTTTTTTGTTTCCGATCCATTCTTTCGACACAGGATATCCGCATATTCCATTCCGAACAGCATCTCCGGAATACGTATGAATATGATACTGCTCTTGCCAAGCCATGGTATCAGATTAAAGAAAACAAAAACACTATACAGGATCATAGCTATCATCCATGTAAGTACCTTGTTATATCTGTACAGATACCTTATAAACGGAAATATGAGATATAAAAGTATAATGGCTCCCAAGAACCACTCGCCTATAAGATAGAAATTCGGCAACACTCCCGAGAGGTATCCGTCCATACCGGTAACGGTAAGAAGCATATAACCTATCGGTGTTTCCGACGCCAGCATGTCCTTTGCTCTGAAAATGAAAAGTGTAAGATAAGCCACCCAAAACATTGGATATATGCTGAGGGCACGCTTTTTATAAAACTGAAAAACATTCAGTTCATCATAGTAATTATAGTAAAGTGACGCGCCTGAGATAATAAAAAAAAGTGATACTCCCAGATCCCCAAGAAACAGACCGAACGGATACTGACTAAGCAGCATGTAATCCTTCATATCATTTCCAAAATATACAAACGAATATCTTGCATTAAAATGACAAAGCAAGATGCAAAAAACTGCTATGCAACGTACAGCATCAAATGAGAATCTTCTATTCTTCTTCATTATAATTTCCAGTCGGAGCACATCTTTTGAATACCGTCCAATATGAATATACAAGAGCGATTGAAAGGAGCAATCCTCCTATTATATCCGTAAACCAATGCACCCCGCTTATCAGTCTTCCTACTACTGTCAAAACCGCGATCACTGCACACAATGACACAAGTGTCAATTTCAACGTTTCGTTCATGATCCTGTTCTTTAGCTGCATGATTGCGGTAAACATTACACATACTATAAGAATGGTATGCGAAGAAGGATATGATGCTTCAGGACCCTCGTCCGTGATGATCGGTCTGTAGTTGATGATCACTGCTTCAAACAATGCATAAAAAGCCATTACCACAACATAGAACCCTCCGAGAGCAAGTATGTCCCTGTCTATTCTTCTGATACTCTTTCTCTCTGTCAGCTGCCTAAGTCCCAACAAACCAAAACATCCGCATGTAAAAATCGCGCATATACCAAATAGCTGTGTGATCTTGTACCAGAATAGATGCTCACCTATAAGTTCATGTAAAAAACCATTGACAGTCGCAAACCCAACTTTCGAATCCATAGGTCCGATCGCCTGAACATCTACTGTCTTTACGGTGATCGTAAAGACAATAAATACAAAATAAAGTAACAGTATATTCAGAGTCTCCCTTTTTTTCATATATCCTGTCTCCTCTTTCCTCCTGCCAGATCCCGTAACAGTTTAGGGTGGAACAGGATAATGAGCGGGAATAGCTCAAGTCTTCCTGCAAGCATGTCAAACATAAGCACTATCTTGGTAAATGTGCTTAAGAACGAGAAATTACATGTCGGACCCAATTTGGCAAATCCGGGCCCAATATTGTTCATACAGGTGATAACTGATGTAGCAGTAGTGATCAAATCTTCTCCGTTAAAACTTACCAGAATAAGCGAAGCAGCCATGATCAGTACGTATGTGGCCATATATACATTAACGGATCTTATCATGGAATGCTCTGCAGGCTTACCGTCATATATGATCTTTTTGATGCTCTTGGGATGAATAAATGAATTGATCTCCTTGAGTATTGTTTTGCCCATGATCACAAATCTGCTGACTTTGATACCTCCACCGGTGCTGCCTGCACAGGCTCCGATGAACATAAGCAGGATAATGATCATCTTACAGGTTGTATTCCACGTATCAAAATCCACAGTAGCGAATCCGGTAGTCGTGATAATGGATGCTACCTGGAAAGCCGAATGACGTATGGCATCAGTCCACGACCCGAACATATCCTTTATGTTTATAAATATGATAAGCGTCGATGCAAGTATTACAAGCAGATAATACTTGATCTCCTCGATCTTGAATACTTCCTTGATGTGTTTGATAAGAATGAGATAGTAAGCATTAAAATTGATACCAAAAAGTATCATAAATACCGTAACTACCCACTGAACATATGATGAATATCCGGCGACAGAATCTCCCTTTATGGCAAATCCTCCCGTACCGGCTGTTCCGAATGCCAAAGTGATCGCATCGAACGCAGGGCAGCCCCCTACCATAAGCATTATCATCTCAATGATCGTGATGACAGCATATATTATATAAAGATTTCTGGCAGTTGACTTGATCTTGGGGACAAGCTTTCCCACAGAAGGTCCGGGCGATTCAGCCTTCATAAGATTAATGGTTGATCCACCGCTTAATGATACTATTGATAGAAGGAATACCAGTACACCCATTCCTCCTATCCAGTGCGTAGCACTCCTCCAAAAAAGTGACGCATGTGTCAGCCCTTCAATATCCGAGAGAATACTTGATCCGGTCGTGGTAAATCCGGATACGGTCTCAAAACACGCATCTACAAAACGTGGTATCTCTCTTGAGATATAAAATGGCAAAGATCCAACTATACTCATCAATATCCAGCTGAGGGCGGTAGCTACACATCCTTCTTTAAGAAACAGCGTCTTATCCTCTGCCGGAGCTATCGACATTATTATTCCTGCTATGAGTGAACCTGCTGCCACAGCAAGATATATTAATCCAACCTTCTCTCCATATATAAGGGCCACAAGGCAGGGAAGGAGCAAAAATCCCGCCTCTATCTTAAGTATATGACCCAATATGATCCTTACCATTGAACTGTTCATACTTATACCAATCGATGATACAACATCATCCTTCTTATGCCAAAATATCCTGAATATCCTGGAATCCCGTATTGGTCGTCACTACCATAACGGAATCACCCACATGTATCTCATCATCACCACCGGGGAAAATGATATTATTCTTACGTCTTATATAGGCGATTCTGAGATTATTCTTGAACTTCATATCCGAAAGCTTCTTTCCTGTCACGGCAGATTCGTTCTCCACCATGAATTCTATAGCTTCCGCTCTGGAACCGAATATATGATACAGAGTTTCAATATTGCAGTCCATCGAATTCATTCTGGCTCTGACATATGCAACTATCGCATCGGATATAACATATTTGGGGAAGATCACGCTTCCAAGATCCATAGTGTTTACGATGCTCTTGAAATTATTACGGGATACTCTCGTTATCACCTTGGCCTCTGACATGCGCTTTGCATACAAACTCAATATGATATTCTCTTCATCTATTCCTGTAAGAGGAATAAATGCCTGAATATTATGTAAACCAGCCTCTTTAAGCACTTCTTCATTGGTCCCGTCATCGTTGATGATGACAGCCTTCGGAAGCATAATGCTTAATGCTTCGCACTTATCCGCATTACGCTCAATTATACTGACTTCAATACCTGCTCTAATCAACTGCTCGGCAAGGTAATAGGCATCTTTTCCTCCGCCTACTATGAGGGCATCACGTATCTGGCCCGTCTTAAGACCGATCTTTTTCAAGAATCCTCTGGCGTCCTTACGTGTAGCTACGAAACTGATAAGATCTCCGGCTCTTAATATAAACATACCTGAAGGGATGAACACCTCGCCTTCACGCTCAACCGCGCAGATGACCACGTTTGTCGTCACATCACGTCCCAGATCTTTTATCTTCATTCCATCAAGAGTATTGCCCTCTGGTATCCTGATCTTTATCATCTCTACCTGTCCATGAGCAAAAGAGCTGACTTCTTCCGCCATGGGAAGGGACAGGGTCCTTGACATCACCTTAGCTGCTTCATACTCGGGATTGATGATCATCTCAAGTCCCAGCTTCTCCTTAAGAAAACCTGCTTCCTTGCTGTATTCCGGAGTATGTACCCTGGCGATCGTCACGCACTTGCCTTCACGCTTGGCCACCGTACAACACAAAAGATTAAGCTCATCGGAATCAGTAACGGCAATAAAAAGGTCTGCCGTATCTATACCGGCCTCTACCTGTACTCCGTAACTTCCACCGTTACCCACAAGACCCATAACGTCATACATATTTGTCACGGCTTGAATCTTGGCCGCATCTTTATCTATCAGAGTGATATTGTGACCTTCACCGGCCAGTCTCTCCACCAGAGCAGATCCAACCTTGCCGCATCCGACAATAATAATGTTCATTCCACTCTTTTTGTTGTTCTTATTACCAAACATCTCTGTTCCTCCGATCAGTTGATCGTTTATATCACACTTACTTTACAAAATAGTGTCTTGCTATCCACCTTGACAGGCCGTCCAGACCCGGATATACAATACGTTCGCTCATGTTGAGCTGATCAAGCATGTCTCGCACTCTCCATCTGAGTTCCTTGGCTATCACATACTTAACAGTATTCTCAGTACATCTGTCCAAGAATTCCTCAATATCATCCATCTCCATGGGTACAAGCGAAAAGAAAGAATACTGATTCACTATTCTGGAGTTAATGGACGGAGGCTCGATTATGATCATAGCCTTATTGCCCATATCTTCGTCGTATTGTTCGAGCTTCCCTGTAATATCTCCCAGCATATCCACGGAAAATATGGTCGATTGATTTCTGTTCACCACGGCCTGATACTTATCCGGCAGGAGCGAATACATCTCACCCATGTCTATGCGCCATACCATACAGTCATGATCATCCATGAGTTCCATGTCTTTTTCACTTACTGCAAAATGCAGTCCTACAAGCGCTGAATGCGTCCAATCCAAGAGCCTCGTCGGCAATCCATAATGCTGGCCGAGTATCATCTGTCTCCATACAGACTGCGCTATTGTAGGTTCACCTATGACTGCATACTTGGCAAAGTTCTCCAATATGGCCGGTTCAAGCGTCTTCTGAAGATGCTTACAATTACGTCTTAAGCTTGTCTCCATCTTAAAAGAAGTGTCCGGCATACCCCTGTACAGATAAGAGCTTCTGTTCCTGTCAAGATCCTCTCTGTAATCCTGTTCCGTAAGCAACGGCAGTAATTCTTCTAAAGATGTGATCCTTACTTCCTTGATCATAAATTTCTCTTCCCCTGTATTATCACGTCTTATGCAAATATCTCAGGATACTATAAAACCGAGAGACTATACGTCTCCCGGTTTTATATTTTACCACATTTTTAATTATTTAACAGTAATCTTGGTGATATGAGGATTGATGCCTTCATACCAGTATAAGAAGCCTTCCATATCAACTGTATCACCTATCTTAAGGGCTTCAACTGCCTGATATACATCTGTATCCTGTCCGCGAAGATAAGACTCTACTGTAAAGGTATATGTCTTGCCATCCTTTGAAGCATTAAAGTACAGATCGCTTCCCTTCTCACCTGAACCATCCCAGTTATAAAGGAAAGCCTGTCCATCACCGGAGTCTTCTATTGTAAGACCCTTGAATGAAACATACTTGTTCTGCTCATCTACGATACTGTCCTGTCCGAGAAGTGAAGTAACATCCTTGGCTGCAGCCACATAATTGCCGTTTTCTATCTCGAATACAGCATCTACTATCTCTACCTCGCCTGACCACTCAGACTTGTATCCGGTTACCTTGATCTTGGTACCCTGAGTAAGCTTGTCATAATCTTCCTTGCTGCAAGGCATATTGTAAAGGAAGTAAGCACCTTCCTTGTCCTGTGTGTAGAATGTAGCCATCCCTACGCCTTCATTCTCCCACCAGCCCTGCTTATCCTGAACATATGTCTCTACTACGACTTCTGAATCAAGTGCTGCCTGTGCATACTCTTCGTATGTCATGACACCTTCTGACTTCTTGTCATCTCCGGCGCCACCGCAACCTGTCAATGCCAAAGTTGCAACCATTGTAGCAGCCAGTACTGCAATAATACTCTTTTTCATAATATCCTCCTTGTCGCACACCTGCTTAGTATCTATCTGCCGACAGATACCACAAGATGCGTTGCCAAAAATTATGCTCTGTATCCTCAGCAAATGTATCATACCACAAATAAATTTATTAGCAAGACTTATTTCGGGAATATGTATATAACACATATCCGGCAATAAATATCCATACCACTGCCAGAATGATCAAAAGACTCTTTGACTCAATCGGCAATTCACTCTGCTCGGTTGATGTCGCATTACCTGCTGCACTCCTTGTCACATCCAGTCTGTACAGACTTTTCATGTTGTCGTACATTTTATCAATGAAAGCATCATCCACTTCTATCCTGCGTCTGGTAGCCTTGGTAACTTCTTCTATCATCTGGCCCGAAGCATCCCTAAGTGATGTAGATCCGTTAAAAACCGGTGTCACAAAGGTATTCTCGGAATTACCAAGCAGTAACTTGGCAACTTTTATCTTCACATCATAATGCAGGCTATTATCTTCTCCTTCTCTGGAAAGATAATCAAGATATGCAGGGTTGTTTCTCGCCTTAATCGTTACGGGAACATATCCTTCAGTCTCCGAGTACGCCATCTGCACATCATCTGACAGCATATACTGGACAAACAGCCAAGAGGCCAACACTTCCTCATTATCGTCCTTATTGAATATGCATATGGAAGGACCCTGAGATATCATGGAGATATTGGCAGTATCATACTGAGGTACCGGCAATACCGCTGTTTCAAAATGTGCTTTTTTGCTCTCATGTATATCCGACAAAGGAGCATCCGTTCCCATCCATGTGGCTCCGGCCGTGGAATCCACCGCAAAAATGCACTGACCGGCATTTAGGAAATTGCCCGGATAGCTTGATATCTTAAATGTGGAAAAAGCTCCTGTCTTGGCATGTTCTGCAACCGTAAACAGAATATCCCTTGTGGTGTCATTGAATATTCCTATATTTCCGTTATCATCCGAATACGGCGCATTAAGCTGATAAAGACTCTGGATCATCATATTGTCGGTAGACTTGTATATGAAAGGTATCATGACCTTCTGACCGTTTACTGCATAATTGCCGTCTGCGTCAGTCTCCATCGCCTTTTCCGATACTTCCCACACAAAATCCCACGTAAGTATATCCGGCAGAGTATAGCCCAACTTCTCAACAAGTGTTTTATTGACATAGCAGGCTTCCGTGGATCTCATATACGGAACCGCATAATGGCCATCACCTATCTTACATTCTGCCAGAAATTCAGGTATGATCTCTTCTTCGGTCGGTGCATCAAATTTTACTTCGCTGCCACCAAGTCCATACCGCGGATCTCTCATCATCTCGTCAAGTTCCACGACCGTGTTGTCACCTGTCATATATGTTGCGATATGATCGGGATAAGTGATACATACATTGGGAGTGGTTCCCGTAGATATATTGGTAATGACGTCATTGTATATCTTGCCATAATCCGTATAAAGGCGCAGATCCACGTGTATATTGGGATAGATCGCATTAAAATCCGATATGGCTTTTTTGTATATCTCAGTCTGTGTCTTGTTGGTATCATTTTTGGCCCAGAAAGTGATATTATAGGTCTTCGACTCATCGAATTGTTCCGGCATGGAAAAGGCTTCCATTCCCTTACGTCCATGACAGCCTGTGAGCAATATGGAAATTGCTGACACAAGTGTCACAATCAGTATTCCTCTTTTTTTCATCCCTTGGTACCTCCTCTCGAGACACCTGCCATGATCTTCTTATGGAAGATAAGGAACAGGATCACTAAAGGTACCGATATAGATACCACAGCTGCCATCATCGCCGGAATGTTCTCGCGGCCGAATCCGTTCTCTCTGATAGACTGTATTCCGTTACTTACAAGGAAATAATCCTCATCGTCAGTGATCAGCCTTGGCCATACATATGAATTCCAGCATTCTATTACTTTCAAAATAATGATAGTGACTATCGTGGGCTGTGATATCGGGATCATCACTTTCCACAGATACTTAAGATCCGAAGTTCCGTCGACTTTTGCTGCTTTATACAATTCCTCCGGTATCATCTCGAAGTTTTCTTTAAGCAGATAGATATAGAATACAGATGTAACCGACGGCAGGATCAGCCCCAAAAATGTATTGCGAAGATTGAGGTTCGTAATGGTAACAAAATTGGTAATGATCACAAGCTCATTCGGTATCATCATCAATGCCAGGAAGAATGCAAAAAGTGCTCCTCTGCCTTTGAAGTCTATACGGGCAAAAGCATAAGCACTTAAGATTATGACTATCATCATAAGACCCGTAGTAACAAGGGTGAACACCAGTGTATTTACAAAATATCTTCCAAGAGGAACTGCTGTGAACGCATTGATATAGTTCTCAAAAGTCGGATCCGTCGCGTAGAACTTCGGTATGTACTCCGAATTGTAAGAAGCATAACTCTTAACTGACGTAAGCAGCATCCAGTAAAAGGGAAAGAGTACTATTATCCCCCATACTGTCAGTAATATATATGTGATTGAATGTTTGATGTTTTGTTTCTTCTTCATCTTCTTATATCTCACAGATTGTTATGTCAACCACTTATCCTTCTCTACTGTGTTACTGCCTTTTTGCTGATAAGCAGATTGATGATCGTTATCGTAAATACGATCGCAAACAGAATAAGTGCGGCAGCCGATGCATATGAAGGATAGCCTCCGCTGTTGCCGTAGAGCATATCATATACATAACCGACTATCGTATTCATTCCCGCACTGTTAAGATCTGTTCCAAAAAGCGCCACTTCATCGCTGTATGCCTTGAATGCTCCGATGAAGCCCGTAATGATCAAATAGAAGATAGTGGATGATATCATGGGCAATGTGATCTTACAGAATATCCTAAGGGAACTTGTACCGTCTACTCTCGCAACCTTATAATAATCCTGGTTGACAGAAGCCAAAGCACTTGTAAGGATGAGTATCTTAAACGGTATCACTACCCATATCGTATATATGCACATTACCATGATCTTGGCCCAATACGGTCCGTCTATAAAGTCTACGGAATTACCGCCAAAGGCATTGATGAGCAGATTGATCAGTCCGTCCGAATATGCGGTCTTTTTAAACAAAACCATAAATACCAGACCAACTGCCAGGGTATTGGTCACATATGGAAGGAAATACAGAGTCTGATATAAGCTTTTGAGCCTGCTTATGGAACTGAGACCCAGAGAAATTAAAAGAGCAAGACCCGTAGATATCGGAACTGTAATGATGACTATTATAAATGTATTCTTAAGTGCCTGCACAAAATATGTGTCATGAAGGACATAGGAAAAATTGAAAAAACCGTAGCCCGAATATACCTGTGAAGCGAAGTTATAGTTCTCCTCAACGGAATAAATGAGTACATCGATAAGCGGATATACCATAAATATCCCTAAGAACAGTATGGCCGGAAGCATATATATCCAGCCTGTTAAGTTGTGACTCAGTCTAAACTTCTTTTTCATAATCATTCAATATACAAGAACATTTTCACTATCAGTCTCGAATATATGTACCTTTGCGGGTTTAAGTGAAAACCTGATATCTGATTTACTCTCATCCACATCATTCTCTGCACTGATAATGGAGCGGACACAGACAGTTCCCGCATCAGTCGCAGCATCATTATATGAAACGACGCTTATGTCACGTCCCATAACTTCCACTCTGTCCAATCTGCATGTAAGCGGTCCGTTCTCGTCCAAGATAAATCCTTCAGGACGGATACCCACAAAGACTTCCATACCGTCAGTTGCTCTTTCAATACCACCCACCATAGCTTTGTCCGGAACATCCAGTACTTTGGAATCATCTATATACAGACCACCATTGCGAATGATTCCCTTAAATACATTGATCGCCGGAGTACCAAGGAATTTGGCAACAAAAAGATCGACCGGCTTGTCATACACTTCCTGCGGTCTGCCTACCTGATGGATCACACCTGACTTCATAACAACGATAAGATCGGAAATGCTCATGGCCTCTTCCTGGTCATGGGTGACAAATATCGTGGTGATTCCTGTCTCACGCTGAATACGCCTGATCTCTTCCCTTGTCTGCAGTCTCAGTCTGGCATCAAGATTGGATAACGGCTCATCCAAAAGAAGAATCTTCGGACGCTTAACCAGAGCTCTTGCTATGGCCACTCTCTGCTGCTGACCCCCTGACATCTCCTTGGGCTTACGTGCCATAAGATTCTCTATCTGCACAAGTTTTGCCGATTCTAAAGCCTTGGCCTTCATCTCTTCCTTGGTAAGCTTTTTTTCTCCCTTTAGATTACCCAGAGGAAACATGATATTCTGTTCGACAGTCATGTGCGGGAAAAGGGCATAGTTCTGAAATACCATCCCTACACCGCGTTCTTCAGGCGGAAGTTCAGTAACATCATCATCACCGAAAAAAATCTGTCCCTTAGTGGGCTTTTCAAGTCCGCATATCAGATTAAGAGCAGTGCTCTTACCACAGCCTGAAGGACCAAGCAATCCTACAAGCTTGCCGTCCGGTATCTCAATGTTAAAGTTGTCTACTGCAACAACCTCAGTCTTATCCTTTTTATCTCTACTGGGAAAAATCTTGGTAAGTTCCTTAAGTACTACTTTCATATCGGTATACCTGCATCCTTTATCAAATCCTACTAGACAAGAATATCACAAAAGCTTTTCTTTGCAAACGTAAAAGAGCACTGACTATGCGTCAATGCTCGTTTCTTTTGGGTTAAGGAAGAAATACCCCCGTTTGGGGTTAATAGCCAGCCGAGCCGGCTATTAATGGAAGGTATTTCTTTCTTATGGGGTATAGCAAAAAACTACAAAATGTATTGGGGGGTTACATCTAGTATAATAATCCACCCCGATGTATACAACAATACTTCAAGTGAACAAAATTTACAAATCAGCCGCGTTGTTTTTGTGCATGTTGCACAAATTATGTGTGATTCAGATATATATCAACATGGTCATAGATACATCTCCATGCGCTGTGAGCATCAGCCGTGACACATATATAGTTGGTTCCGTCCAAATCGGTAAAATAGCTTACACCACAATTACCCGACTGTACCACATATCCTGTCTTGGCTCCTATGACCTCTCCTCCCGTCTCTTTGTCTTCTATTCTTCGAAGAAACCAATTGGATATACCTATTCCTTCCGGATGTTCAGGAGTAGTGCTCGTAGTATACTTGTGTGCCGACAAAACTTCTCTGCACAGCTCGTTATCCATGGCCGCATTCATTATCACAGCCATATCATAGCAGGTAGAATAGTGGTTATCGTTATATATACCCACCGTATTGGTAAAATGAGTGGTGCCTGATATCCCCAGATCTGCAAGTTTCTCATTCATCATATCTACAAAAGCTTCCTGCGTTCCGGCAACATACATGGCAAGCTGAGCTGCTGCATCTCCGCCTGAACTTAGGATTGTTCCATAGAACAGATCCTTGACCTTCACCTTCTCATCCTGAGCAAATCCGACTGAACTGCAGTCATTTTTGTATGCAAAGTCCGTAGCCTCTATGGTGACCGCTACATCTGTATTAAGATCTTCTTCGCTCACATGCTCTGCCGCTACAAGCACTGTAAGAACCTTTGTCATGGAAGCCGGAACTATTCTGGCTTTGTGATCTCTGGCACCGACTATCTCACCCGTATCGGCATTGACAAGTATGGCATTATTGCTCTGCATATTGTCTCCACCAAGAAAACCTATTCCGGCAGCTTCCGTATACGAATATGTCCTGTCTATACCTTTAAATGTCTTTTTATCTTTCTCAGATATATCCTGTTCTTTCCAGACATCTTCAGATTCATCTGATCCCGGCAGATCCGATCTTTCAGTTACTTCAGCTATGGGCACCGTAATACCCTTTTTGTCTCCTGCATCCGCAGAAATATCCTCATCGCCCGAATCACCTTTCCCTATGCGTCCGGCGATCAATACCGAGAATACTGCAACAATGACAAGCAAAAGAACGATCATTCCCCATTGTCTCAGTCTCGCAAGTCTTTTTCTGCGCTTCATGAGAGCGATCTTACGTTTCCATTGCTCTCTGTCTCTGCGATCATATCCTCTATATGGAATATCTGTCATCTTCCCCACTTCTTATGACCGGCATATCTTACTATCATTCCCCCACCTGCTTTGAGTGAAAGAGTAAGCACTCCGGCCTCATCCTTATATATTACTTCCCTTGTATCATAACCTTCATTATCAGTGCAGATTCTGCGCTCGTACTTTTTTCCTTTACCTATGCCAAGCATCCACACCGGCAATTTGATATTCACCGGTTTACCCGTAGTATTGATCGCAATAACACTGACATTTGTGTCACTTTTTCTGGCATAAGCCAACAGCCCGTCCTTCGTCGGAATGGGTATCAGAGATCCTTCTCTGTACTCCGCACATTCTTTACGTATACGGATAAGCTTCCTATGGTACTCTATGCATTCTTTGTCTGCATCACCCCATGGATATACTCTTCTGTTGTCAGGATCGGTAAATCCACCGACTCCCGCTTCATCCGCATAATATATGGTTGGCGCACCGATCCACGTCATCTGGATCAAAACAGCCTGTCTGAATACTGCTTTATCTGTTCCTGTATCCGCTGCTTCGCTTCCAAGCGTTTCCACTCTGCCTACTTTTCTCGTAGTCCTTGTAAGAAATCTGGAATGGTCATGATTGGACAGTTCGTTCATCGCTGTCTGTAATGACGGCATACTCATAGTCGCACTGTTTCTTAACATGCTTTCCCAAAATGCCTTGGTATCTCCTGCCAATTCCTCCCTGTACTCATCATTATGCTTTTCCATTCCCGTCAGAAACCATGAGACAGGTTCCATGAAGGCATCATAGTTCATTACGGTATCCCACTGTCCTCCTCTTAACCATGGAGAAGCATCTCCGTAATGTTCCGCTAAGATTATTGCATCCGGATTGGCCGATTTGACTGTCTTTCTGAAATCCTTCCAGAATCTGTGATTGGTCTCTTCATCCGGCCCAAGATCAGCCGCAACATCTAGTCTCCATCCGTCTGCACAGTACGGCTTGGATACCCATTTTGATCCAACCTTAAGTATATATTCATATAATTCTTTACATTTGTAATTTAACTTGGGAAGGGTCTTATAACCCCACCACGCCTCATATTCTGTATTATATGGCCAGTTTCCGCCGTCAAATTTAAAGAAATCATGATACGGACTGTTCTGTGCAATATATGCACCTTTGGCAACACCCGGAGTATTCTCATATATTCTCTCTGTATCCATCCATTTACTGAACGAACCACAGTGATTGAACACACCGTCCAAAATGACTCGCATATTGTTTTCATGCGCTTCCTCTATGAGAATAGACAAAAGTCTGTCCGATTCCTCAAGATTCTCCTTATCTGTAATCCTTTTAATGTATCTGGTAGCTTCGGCATTGTCCTTGATGACACTGTCCAAAAGCTCACCTCCATCATTTACGATCACACCAAAATGAGGATCAACATGATCATAGTCCGCCGTATCGTATTTATGATTGGAAGGAGATACAAATATCGGATTAAGATATATGACATCTACGCCAAGATCTCTGAGGTAATACAGCTTATCCATAACACCCTTAAGATCTCCGCCATAATGATCATTTGTACCTGATACAATAGGTTCATCCCATTTTCTCGCATGAACAAAATCATCCAGATACTTATATTCACCCGTAACAACATCATTGTCAGGATCTCCGTTACAGAATCTGTCCACATATATCTGATAATAGACAGCTCCCTTGGCCCAATCCGGAGTCTTATATCCCGGAACAACCCAAAATTGCCTTCCGGTAAATCCATCATCGGATGCCTCCTGCAGGCCGGTGAATCCATAATAGTATCTCTTTCCATCTATTATAAGCGAGAAATGATATTCCAAAGGTCTGTCTGTCAAAACAACCGTTGTCACATAATATGCAAAAAATCCCAATCCGATCTTTCGCTTCATCCGGATAGTCTCTTCACCAACAACAAGTGACACTTCTTCCGTATTCTTTCCCGGTACTCTTATCTTAATGACCAGTTCTTCCCCCGCGTCCGGCTCAATATCAGATATGTATTCTTTTGTGGTATCGGAGTATATAGCAAGCAGTATATCTTCCAAGATGATCTCCCCGTGTTAATTATTCTCTCATTACGAATTCGAGGCCCTATCCTTAGAATAAAGCCTCGAATTCCTCTCTGCTGATACGTTCTTTTTCTATAAGCAGCTCTGCGCATTTATCAAGGATGTCCCGATGCTCCATGATGATGTCTTTTGCCTTTCTGTAGCAATCATCTATGATCCTCTTGACTTCCTTATCTATCTCTCCGGTAATATATTCACTGTGGCTTCTCGGATGGGCAAGGTCTCTTCCTATGAATACCTCTTCATCGTCATCATCATAATTGATGATACCGATATTCTCTGACATGCCATATTTGGTGACCATTTTACGCGCTTCTCTCGTCGCCCTTTTGATATCATTGGAAGCTCCGGTCGTGATATCCCCGAATACTATCTCCTCGGCGATTCGACCTCCAAGCAATACCATAATGTCCTGAAGCATCTTACCCTTGGTTAGGAACATCTCGTCACGCTCCGGTAGCGGCATCGTATATCCGGCTGCTCCTGCACCTGTCGGTATAATGGATACAGTATATACCGGTCCTACATCCGGAAGCTTATGGAAAAGGATGGCGTGTCCTGATTCGTGATAAGCAGTGATCTTCTTCTCCTTATCAGAGATGATCCTGCTCTTTTTCTCAGCTCCGATTCCCACTTTGATAAATGATCTCTTTACATCCTCGGAACTGATATACTCTCTTCCTTCTTTTGCAGCTACAATAGCCGATTCATTAAGAAGGTTCTCAAGATCCGCTCCCGTAAATCCTGCCGTTGTCTGAGCTACCTGCTTCAGATCAACATCTTCGGCAAGCGGCTTATTCTTAGCATGTACCTTGAGTATATCTTCTCTTCCCTGCACGTCGGGTGCACTCACCGTGATCTTACGGTCAAATCTGCCCGGACGCAAAATAGCAGGATCAAGAATGTCCACTCTATTGGTTGCCGCCATGACTATGATGCCTTCATTAACGCCGAATCCGTCCATCTCTACAAGCATTTGGTTAAGCGTTTGCTCACGTTCATCATGTCCGCCTCCCATACCTGTTCCACGTCTTCTGGCTACGGCATCGATCTCATCTATAAAGACTATACAAGGTGCATTCTTCTTTGCATCCGCAAAAAGGTCTCTTACTCTGGACGCTCCCACACCGACAAACATCTCTACAAAATCAGAACCGGATATTGAGAAGAAAGGCACGTTGGCTTCTCCCGCCACTGCTTTGGCAAGAAGCGTCTTACCCGTTCCCGGTGCACCTTCAAGAAGTATTCCCTTTGGTATACGTGCTCCCACTTTATTATACTTTTCCGGCGCCTTTAAGAAGTCGATGATCTCTTCCAAGTCTTCTTTTTCTTCTTTTAATCCGGCAACATCTTCAAGCTTAGTCTTGGTATCAGCATCAAGCTTCGCCCTGCTCTTGCCGAAATTCATCATTTTTCCGCCACCACCGGCTCCGCCGGCATTCATCATAAAGAATAACAATATGACTATGGCTACTATGGAGAGAATAGGTATTCCATATGTAATGATCACACTCTCTCTCGGAACATCCTGCACTATGGGATCAATATCATTATCACGAAGGATCTTCTGTATCTCATTGACATCAGTTACATTGAGTTCTCTGCGCTCTCCGTTTCTTAATTCAACGTCAACAACGCCTGTCGGTACTTCCGAATTGGGATTGATCTCTGCACTTATTACATTGCCGGCCTTTAAGTCAGTCTCAAAAGCGCCCTGTGTATATATATTGCCGGCCACTTTATTGGATGTATACCACACCATCATAAGTATGGCTAAAAGCGCGATCACAAAATAGAAATTAAATACCTTGTTACTCTTGTTCATCTTAAATCTTATTCCTTGTCCCGATCAACAATCCATCAATCGAATTTCACAACACCGATATACGGCAGATTGCGGTATTTCTGATCATAATCAAGACCATATCCCACCACGAACTCATCCGGAATCTCAAATCCGGTATAATCTACCTTTACATCCACTACTCTTCTGTCCGGCTTATCAAGGAGTGTACACAACTTAAGGCTGTTGGGCTTTCTGTCGCTTAACATCTCAAGCAGATAGCTCAATGTTCTTCCAGAATCAACTATATCTTCTATAACTATCACATCTTTACCTTCAAGAGGCTCATCAAGATCCTTAACAATCTTGACCACTCCGCTCGACTTTGTATCGCTTCCATAACTTGAAACACTCATGAAATCCAAAGAGACCGGAATCGTGATCCTCTTGGCAAGCTCGCACATAAAAAAGCTTCCACCCTTAAGTACACATACAAGATGTACCTGCTTACCCGCATAATCCGAACTGATCTTCTCACCCAATTCCTGGATCTTCTTATCAACTTCTTCTTCTGTCAACATTACTTCAATTCGTTCAGCCATATGATACTCCTTCTGCTTAATCCTGTATGATCTCTAACTCCAATATCCTGGTACTGTTATCAGTCAGCTTGTAATACTCACTTATCCTGTGCCCGATCACCCATAATACATGATGATCCTCTGCCAAGATAAAAGTGCGGTCCCTTAACCTTTTTTCAATCTTCTCATCTACCATATAATCCTGCAGAGTCTTCCTGGACATCTCAGAATTGATCGTAAGAAAATCTCCCGGTTCCCTGTACCTGATACACAGATTTGAACAATCTATTTTATCATAATCAAACCACTTAGTATACGTTTTATTGGGTATCTCTTTTCCGACACACGACATAACACGCGCAACTATCGTACTCCCGTCCGGAAGCTGTGCACTCCACCCTTCTCCCTGTGTGAGATTGGGTATATTTATGCAAAAATCTGCCTCAACTGAATCCGAACCTTCTTTTTCACTGATGATCAGCGCATCATAAGTCTTGACCGCTTCAAGCCCGTATGGCAGATCCAGGCTTTTTTCTCCGGTAAGATTGCACAGATCGGTTATCATATCTATATGGGCACGGGTAATGTCTTTTCTTCTGGGAGTGATGTGCTCTAAGATCTTTAATATGAGTTCTCTGAAGATGAACGGATGCAGTTTCTTCTTCGCATTAAGATCAAGGACATAGTCCCTTCCGTATTCCTGCTCGACATACAGGTCAAATGCTTCTTCTGTCCTGGCATCAATATATCTCTCTATCTCATACATATCTCCTGCCAAGGAAGCAATGTGCTCTGCCGATCTGTCGTTGATATCCCTGTTCATAACAGGCAAAACATTATGCCTTATCCTGTTCCTTGTATAATCCGTCAGTGCATTGGTCGCATCAACACAGAACGGTTGCTTGGCCTGTGCCAGATATGATTCTATCTCATCACGACTAAGATATATGAGCGGTCTGATAATATCATCCTGCACAGGGGCAATACCCACCATTCCATGCAACCCGGTCCCTCTGCACATATTAAGCAATACCGTCTCTGACAGATCGTCCATATGATGGCCCACTGCTATTTTATCGCAACCAAGTTCTCTCATGGCATTGTATCTGATCATGCGCCCGGCTTCTTCAGTGGACATATGCTCTTTGAGTGCCACAGACTGCACATCCACACTTTTACTGATGAATGGAACAGAATACTGCTCACACAGTTTTCGAACAAAATCCTCATCTGTCCCGGCTTCTTCTCTGATCATATGATTCAGATGAAAGACCTGCAATGAATACTCCACAGTCTGCCGGTATTCGATCAATTGAAGTAAAAGAGTAACAGAATCTGCTCCTCCTGATATTCCGGCTACTACCGTATCTCCCGGTTCTATCATATGGAATTGGGTAATGGCTTTTTGTACTTTTTTAAGCATCTTTCCTATTCTTCCTTAAAGATGATCTCGTCCTCTTTTACAAGTCCAAGTTTCTCTTTAGCCACTTCCTCGGCGTACTTTTTGGTCTTGGTATACTTTTCGTATTCCTCAATCTCTTCAGCGCGCTGTTGCTCCTGTTCTATCTGCTCCCTCAGTCTTGCTTCTCTTTTATCGTATTCAGCCTGTCTCTGCCTGATATTGTGCTTACCGACAGCCACAACTATTATGAGGATTATAAGAACGATAGTGATCAGGATTACCGAAGCTTTATTCTGCCGTTTTTTTGAACTTCTGATCAGATACTTGTTCTTCATATATACTTGTACAGCTCCTTAGCGTCGTCTTTCCTTACGGTCTCTTCAACTGCCAGAACTTCTACATTAACTTCTTTATTGCCAAACTCAATTGATATCCTGTCGCCCGGTTTTACATTGGTCCCTGCCTTGGCAACATTACCGTTGACCTTCACTCTGCCTGCATCACACGCCTCGTTGGCCACCGTACGTCTCTTTATAAGTCGCGATACTTTAAGGTATTTATCCAGTCTCATAAGTATTCTCCATGAAAATTACGCAAACCCGTATTGTAATCATAATAACATAAGAAAAGGGTAAGTACCAAGGTACTTACCCTCAACTTTCGTCTTTTAAACAAAATTACTTGTTAACGATGTCCTTAAGAGCCTTACCAGCCTTGAACTTAGGAGCCTTAGAAGCTGCGATCTTCATAACAGCGCCTGTCTGAGGATTTCTTCCCTCTCTAGCTGCTCTCTTAGTTACTTCGAAAGTACCAAAACCAACTAACTGTACCTTGCCGCCCTTCTTGAGCTCCTTAGCAACTGCATCTGTGAAAGCCTTAAGAGCTGCCTCAGCGTCCTTCTTGGTAAGCTTAGCCTGCTTAGCAATTACATCAACTAATTCTGTCTTGTTCATGGAAATCTCCTCCTATAAATCGCGTTTTTATGCGTCTTTTCTGACGCCTATACTATATATAGCCTTTTTTACGGGCTTTGTCAACTACAATTTGTGTTTTTTTCGCATTTTTGTGCTATTTCAGCACCTTTGCTTTACATAATCTTTAGATATTGTAAACCTGTCCTACGCATATCGTATAATCAATAAAAATGTCGCTATTACGCGGTTTCATTCAGATGGTGTTGCTGTAACTTCAGAAGTCACTTCTGCCGATGAATTCTCTCCGCTCGTGGGACTCGGATCCGGTGTGACATTCGGAGTGGTTTCCACTTCAGATGTCACCGAAGGAGTCTGTTCCGGTGTAGAGACCGGAGTCGTCTGTGGTGTACTCTCCGGTGTAGGTACCACCTCCGGTGTTGGTGTCACTTCAGGTTCGTTGTCCGGAGTAGGTGTTACTACAGGGGAAGGCGACGGACTGGGTCCGGGAACAATTGAATTCTCTCCTTCTTTTACAAGCTCTGCAAATGAGAAGGTCTCGTCGCGTTTCTCTGCATCTATGGACAAAGTATAACTTCTGGTAGTATATCCTTCTTTTCGTAATATGATCTCATGCTTACCACTGACTTTGGCTATGCTCACCGGAGCCAGACCTACATAACTTCCATCAAAATACACTTCCGCACCAACAGGTGTTGATATAGTAATCTTGTGTCCGCTTACAGTGGTATTGATCACTTCCGTAGAAGCCGAAGATGTAGGATATGGAGATGGAGAGGGCGACGGAGAAGGATTAACATAAGGAGTAGCTGCCGCATATTCTTTCTCCCCCGCAGGCTCTTGTTCTTTCTCAAGCGTGATCTCCAAAGTAGCATTCTCCTGTCCTACTTTTATATACTGTGTAAGACTTTGATATCCCGGTGCCTTGGCTATCAACTGATGCACTCCGTATTCCACGGATACAGGCCGGGTGATATCCACTGCCTCACCGTCCACATATACTTCTGCAGTGGAAGGAGTCACAACAAATATGATATTGCCATAGGTCGTAAGTTCCTCTGTCTGAAGATCCCCTATATCAAGTTCTGTCTCTTTATTCCTGTCTATGCTTACCGTCTTGACACCCTCAACTCCCTTGTTGCTTAAGCTGACATCATAAGTGCCTACCGGAACCGCTATTATCATATCCTCGCCGATGGTCTTGATGATCTTGGAACCGACCTCTATCCAGCCACCGACAAAGTAGTCTTCATTTTTCAGTCTTAAATATCCATGTCCTTCATCTATGGATATGGAATAGGCCATTCTGTCCACACCGCTCACGGTAATGGTGTCAACAGGATTGATATCCATGAGCATGGCTTTCTGTCCATCCGCATATACGGCTATACTGTCATCAAATCTGTAGTTTCCGCCTACGGCATATACTGATCCGTCAAGCTCATTGATATTGAAGTCTTTGATCTGTGTAAGTGTCCATGCATCCTGAGAGCCCTGCATGGAATTCAGAAGTCTCTTGCTTTTAAGAAATGTTATGTCAACTATAGAGCCAACTTCTACCTGATCCATGGACATGGCAGTCCCATACTTGTCATATATCTTGCTGGTTCCATCGTAATTAAGCGTGTAGTCCTTACCAACCTTTCGATTGTAAAAGGTTACAGTCTTATTATCGACATCTTTGGATATCAGGAGGGTATTGACATCTTCACTGTCATACATGCCTGCTTTGGCAACGACATATCCTGTATCTTTCTTCACTTGCGCCGCACCGGGTGAAGCATCCGCGCCACATGCGACCAGCGTGAGCATACATGCCATACATATCCCGTACAGGATCTTAGTATTCACTTTTCTGTAAAAGTCTCTTTGCTTCATCTAATAATATATCTCTGTCATTCCGATCAGGATCATCGAGTACCTGATCCAACAATACTCCCAGTATACTTCCTATCGCAGGCCCCGGTTCCACTCCAAGTCCGATTATATCACTTCCGTTGACTTTGAGATCACCGATCTTAACACATTGGTGTTCGGCAAGAACTTCTTCATATATGGTTCGAAGTTTATTAAGGTGACCCAGTTTTTCCTGTCTCATATAATCTGACTGGGCATGTATATCAGCATTTTTGACTTTAAGAAGCAGGTCAAAAAGTTCGGAACTTATCTTATTCATGGCTCGTCTGACCGACTTCTGATTGTCTTCTATCTTAAGATCGTGATTACGTACCAGCGTCTCGATCTTATAAAGCGAATCATTGTCAAAACGCAGTCTCTTCATTATATCACGAGCCATATCTGCCGACTTGATATCATGACCATAATAATGTTCCTGGCCTTCTTCGTCAACTATTCTGCATCTTGGCTTGGCTATATCATGAAGAAGCATGGTATACCTGAGCACTCTGTCGGCTTCGATATTCAACATTGAATGCAATATGTGTTCGCCCACACTGTAGCAATGATGTACATGATGCTGCTCCTGTCTCATGCATTCATCAAATTCCGGCAGGATCACAGAAGTAATACCCAATTCATAAGCTATTCTTAAATAGTCGGGGTGATCCGAAAGAATCAGTTTGCATAATTCTACCTGTATTCGTTCCGCCGAGATTATATTAAGACGCGGATGCAGTTCTTTTATGGCTTCTTTGGTCTGTTCATCTATTTCATAACCAAGCTGCGCCGAGAATCTGACTGCTCTCATCATACGAAGCGCATCTTCGGTAAATCGCTCATGTGGACTGCCGACACATCGGATGATCCTGTTCTCTATATCATCAAGCCCGCCATACTCATCTATAAGACCTTCTTCATCATTGTATGCCATTGCATTGATGGTAAAGTCGCGTCTGAGAAGATCTTCCTTGAGATTACGTGTAAAGGTGACCTCCTTGGGATGCCTGCCGTCTTCATATATCCCATCCACTCGATAAGTCGTTACTTCATAACTCTTATGATTGCGCCTGACCGTAACGGTACCATGTTGCAATCCCGTATCTATGGTAGCACGAAAAAGCTTCTTGACCTCATGGGGCTCTGCCGATGTGGTGATATCCCAGTCATCCGGTTCTCTGCCCAGAATGGAATCCCTTACACATCCACCTACAGCATAGGCTTCATGACCTGCTTTATTCAATGTCCTGATAATATATCTGACTTCGTCGGGTAATACTATGTTCATGCTGGTATTATATCACATCCCGACAACTCATACAGATTATAATCAGTTCATGATCTTCATAAAATAAAACAGGGAGGTTATGCTTACGCACATACCTCCCTGCCGATTAATGGAGCTGGGAAAGAATCCCGGCTAAATCAGACTTTGTTTTTATCTTTGTTATTTA
>JAEEGL016428501.1_pt1 | contig 29754 bp, 20 predicted proteins | sample 9134231 | NCBI WGS metagenome assembly JAEEGL01 (sample SAMN16246548, study PRJNA631951) | gut metagenome | biome: gut microbiome; feature: rumen; material: fiber-attached | host: Bos | place: Iran: Karaj | collected 2018-10
CCGGTCACTCCGGGTTCATTCTGAAGCCAGAACTTCACACAAGAAGACAAGGCATCAAAACAGTCCGGGAACTCACCTTTAAGACCTTGTTCTATGAAATACAAGCGCAATTCATGCTTTTGCTTGTTCCACTCAACTCCATTCCACGACGTCAAAGAAGCATCAGTTCCCCAGTTAGTGGCATTTTTCCAATTCGGGCCATCCATCGCATTATAAATCTCCATGAGGGCAGCCTTGATCCGACTCTCCTCATTCGGTCCGATAGTCACTTTGCAGGTAGCCTCCTTGCCTCCTACCGCGGCTGTGATCGTCACCTCACCCGCTTTAAGGGCAGTGATCTTGCCTCCTTCTACCGTGGCGATGGTGTTGTCACTGGACTCCCAGGTCACATTCTTGTCGTCGGCATCCGATGGAGACACCGTGGCGGTCAAAGTCACGGACTCTTCCTCAGTCAGGTTGACCTCTGTCTGATCGAGGGTCAAGGAGCTGACCGCTACCATCTTCTTAGTTACTGTCACCGAGCAGGTTCCAGATTTTCCTCCAGCCATCGCCGTTATCGTGGCCGTGCCTGGAGACACGGCGGTCACAGTTCCGTTATTGACAGTGGCCACAGCCTGGTTGGAACTTGACCAGGTCACGGATTTATTCGTGGCGTTCGAAGGTGAGACAGTCGCCGTGAGGTTGGTCGAGCCGCCCACTTCAAGGGTGAGAGTGCTCTGGCTGACCGACACGCCGGAAACGGCAATATCGGGATCCTCTTTCGGGCCGCATGAACAGACAGCGGCCATAGTCAGGATGGAGGAGAGGAGAATAGTGAATAACTTTTTCATATTGACCAGGGAAAAAAACTCTGGTCAATATATGAAAAAATTATGACTATCCCAAAAAAGATGCTTCGCTACGCTCAGCATGACATTGAGCGTCAGTATGATGTGGGCGCGCTAGTACCCGAAGATCTCTTCGAGGGTAAGGTGCTTTACAGGGCCGAGGGTTGAGATGAATTCGGTGTCGAAATCGCTCTCCCGGCCAAGGAAGCCGTAGATATATTCACGACCTTTGATCCACTTCTCCTGGAAAGCCTTGACGTCCGCGAGCGTCATGTTCTGGACCGCCTCGAAAACGGCTTTCTCGCGGCTCTCGGAAAGGCCGAGCTCCCTCAAGGACAAGTACTCGTTCAGCACTCCCATCCCGGTGACCCTTCTGGTACGGATCTGCGAGAGAATAGAGGCCTTGGCCACCTCGAAAGCATTCTCCGACTCCGGCATATTATTGATAATCTGGTCGAAAGCCAGGACGGCATCTTTCAGCTTATCGTTCTGGGAAGCGATGTAAGCATAGAAATAATAATCGTCATCCGGATAAGACGGGTTAATCAAGGAAGCCCTGGCGGAATATGCCAAACCCCTGGCCTCCCTCATCTCCTGGAAGACGATGGCATTCATCCCGCTTCCGAAATAATTGTTGTACATCGTGACACCAGGATAGTTCGCCACATCGAACTTCTCTCCCCTGTCCGAATACTGGACATAGTAGAACTGGTTGGCGTCATAAGGAACCAGAAGCACCTCATTGCCAGTGACTTTACGATGGAGAGGATGCTCTTTGACAAGCGGCTCGGGATTAGCGGCGATCTTATGGTGATCCATGATTGTCTTCCTTGCGGCCACCTCTTCGGCAGGGCCGTAATAGAGCACGACATGTTTCTTGGAATACAGGTCCTTGACCAAAGCGAGCAACTCGTCGGAAGTTATGGAAAGGATCTGGTCGTCGGTGAGAGTCGACTTGGTGACGAACTCGGGACCATAATAGATGTAATCCTGAAGGGCGGCGAAACAAGCGCTTTGGCTGAGTTTGCTGTCAGCCCTGTCCTTCATGACATCAGCCTTAAGAGCAGACAGGATGGTGGTGTCAGGTACAGCGTTGAACACAAGGTCCTCGACAATGTCCATAGCGGCACCGATGTTCTCCTCAAGTCCCCTTACCGTGGCGACTGTCCTGGTCGAAGCGGGAGCCAGTCCGTAAGAACATGCGAGGGAATACATGTCTTTCTTGATCTGGGCGGCGCTCCTGGTCGGAGTCCCGAGGTAGCTCAGATAATTGAGCGCCAACGATATACGGGGGTCATTCTGGAGACCTTTATCGAATATCGCGGTGTAAGTGGTGATGTCGTTGATCTCGTTTTTCTTGTAAAGGAACTCAATTCCTCCGGAAAGCTCATCCCTGGCCATATCCGTGGTGAAATCAGGGAACACAGGCTCGATCGGCGCGACCTCTGAGTTCTGGATGGAGGTCAGGAAGTCGCTCTGCATGTGACGGTTGGTCTCGATCGGAGTGATGGCCGGAGCGGCGATCTTGTCGATATTCGGATCTTCTCCAATCTTTTTGTAAGCGAGCACATAGCTGTCAGCCCCAAGATATTCATTGGCCCAATCGGTGACCTGGCGCTTGGTGACCTTCTCCAGACGCCTCATCTGGAGGGCATCATCCTTCCAGTTATGTCCGCTGATGAAAGAATTGACAAAGGACATCGCCCTGCGCCCGTTGTTCTCCAACTGCGACATATTACGGAGCTTGATGTTATTTATGGTTGACTTGATAATCTCCTCATCAAAGTCACCTGTACGCAGTCTTCCGACCTGCTCGAGCATAAGGTCACGGACTTCCTCAAGGGACTGACCCTCACGAGGATAACCTACCAGAAGGAACTCGCCGTAATCCGGACGGGAATAGTTCATGGAGTAAAATCCGCCCACTTTCTGGGCCTGTACCAGATCAAGGTCCGCAATACCCGCGGCGCCGTTGAAAAGGACAGAGTTGACGATTCCTCCAACCTCACTCCTGAGGATATCCTTGTCGCCCGGAGTCCTCCAGCCGATCATGACAAACTCAGCGTCAAGGCCATAGACTGTCTTTTCGACAGGCTTGGTGATCTGAGGCTCCGGCTCGTATTTAAGGGTCTTGATGTCCGGATTGGGCTCCCACTCTCCGAAATACTTCTCGATCGTGGCCACGAAAGTGTCGGGATCGAAGTCGCCGGACACACAGATAGCCACATTGTTGGGAACATAGAAATTGCTCCTGTGGTTCTCGATGTTGATGATCGAAGGATTCTTGAGGTGCTCCTGGGTGCCGATAGTGGTCTGGATTCCGTAAGGGTGACGGGAAAACAGCACAGAATCAATAGCTTCCATAGCCTTGGAGTCATCCTCCGTAAGGCTCATGTTCTTCTCCTCGTAGACCGCTTCCAACTCGGTGTGGAAACCGCGGATCACGGGATGGATGAACCTGTCAGCCTGGATTTTGGCCCAATTCTCAATCTGGTTCGAGGGGATATCCTCCTGATAGACAGTCATATCATTGGATGTGAAGGCATTGGAGCCTGTGGATCCGATGATGGACATCAGTTTGTCATATTCATTGGGAATAGCGATCTTCGAAGCCTCATAGCTGATAGAGTCGATCACATGGTAGAGGGCGACCCTCTCCTGGGGATCAGTCTTGGTCCTATATTCCTCGAAAAGGCTTCTGATCTGCTCAAGCATAGGCTTCTCAGCCTCGTAATTCGAAGTGCCGAAACTCTCTGTCCCCTTGAACATAAGGTGCTCAAGATAGTGCGACAGGCCCGTTGTCTCGTGCGGGTCATCCTTGCTTCCGACACGCACCGCGATGTAGGTCTGCAGGCGCGGAGTTTCCTTGTTGACGGTCATATAAACCTTGAGGCCGTTGTCAAGGGTGTAAATCTTCGTCTTCATGGGATCGCCCTTCACGGTCTCGTACTTGTACTTGGCGCAAGAGCCAGCGAGAAGGAGCGTCAGAGCGGCAGCGACGGCCGCCATAATAAACTTTTTCATCTCTAATGATTTGTATTGGGGCACAAACTTAATCATTTTTCACTGCAACACAAAAAAGTGGTATATTTGTAGTTCTAGCGTACATTCAAAATGGCGGCAAAAAAAGAGCATAGGATAGAGATAAGGAACAAGAAGGCCTCGTTCGACTACGAGTTCCTGGAAACTTATGAGGCGGGGATAGTGCTCGTCGGCACGGAAATAAAATCCATCAGGATGGGCAAGGTCTCTCTGGTGGACTCGTTCTGCTATTTCGTTGGGAACGAGCTGTTTGTCAAGGGAATGAATGTCGCCCAGTACTTCTGGGGATCGTGGGGGCAGCATGAGCCGATGAGGGATCGAAAGCTGCTTTTGACAAAGAAAGAGCTCAGGCATCTCCATCAGGCGGTCAAAGAGAAGGGCCTCACGATCGTTGCCGTCAAGTTGTTCATCAATGATGAGGGTTTCGCCAAATTGGTGATCGCTCTGGCCAGGGGCAAGAAGTCTTTCGACAAGAGGGCCTCAATCAAGGAAAAGGATATCCGACGGGAGATGGAGAGGGGCGATTAATATGGCAAGGAACCGTCAGAACAAGCTTCGGGAGGCGATTCCCATCCCTCCTCCGGCTCCGCTTCCGGATCCGGAAGTCATTGACGTGCAAGCCATTCTTGATGAATATCTCTCCGGCAATATCGACCTTATCGTCGTTCTCGGCCCTACCGCCTCCGGCAAGACCCGCTATGCGGTTTCGCTAGCTCGCCGCTTCGCGCAGGCCGAGATAATATCAGCTGATTCAAGACAGATATATCGCGACATGACGATCGGGACGGGGAAGGATCTGGAGGAGTACGGCGATGTGCCATATCACCTGATCGACATCGTTCCGGCAGGGACAAGGTTTGACTTGTACCAGTGGCAGGAAGCCTTTGAGAAGGCTTACAAAGACATCAGGGAAAGAGGCCGGATCCCGATCTTGTGCGGAGGCACCGGTCTTTACATCGAGGCCGCCACTTGCGGATATTCCTTACCCCAAGTTCCACCAGACGAGGAACTACGGGCCGAATTGGAACAGTACCCTATCGAAGAACTGATCAGTCGGCTCGCCGCATTCGGTCCGCTTCCCGGCGAAGGTGTGCTCCAAAGCAAAAGGAGGGTGGTCCGGGCGCTGGAAGTCGCTATGTACCAAAAAGATCACCCGGTCCAGAAAAGAGACTACCTGCCAAAGAAACCATATTACATCGGCACCCTTGTAAGCCGCGAAGAAAGGAACTCACGAATAGATTCCCGTCTTGACGCGAGGCTTCAAAACGGCCTTGTTGAAGAGGTAAAGGGCCTGCTGGACAGCGGCATACGGGCGGAAGACCTGATGTACTACGGTCTTGAGTACAAGTTCGTGACCCAATATGTGCTGGGGATTCTGAGTTATGAGGAGATGAGGCTCCTCCTTGGAAATGCCATCCACCAGTTCGCCAAACGGCAGATGACCTGGTTCCGGGGCATGGAAAAAGACGGGATCAAAATCCATTGGACAAACGTTTAATCACCAAAATATCATGAAAGTAGCGATCATCATGGGGTCCACAAGCGACCTCGAGGTCATGTCCGGAGCCTTCGGGATCCTGGATGATTTCGGAATTGAATATGAGAAAAGGGTCATCAGCGCCCATAGGACTCCCGAACTGATGTTCGAATATACCAAAGCCCTGAAAGGCAGGGGTTTCGGAGTCGTTATCGCCGGAGCGGGCGGAGCCGCCCATCTGGCCGGAGTCGCCGCCGGACTCACTACCTTGCCCGTAATCGCCGTCCCAATGGCCACCAAGAACCTCGGCGGTCTTGACTCCCTCCTCTCAATGGTCCAGATGCCCACAGGGATCCCCGTGGCGACTGTCGCTATCGGAGGCGCCAAGAACGCGGCGATACTTGCGGCAGAGATCCTCGCCCTTGGTGACAAGGCCATCTCAGACAAACTGGATTCCTATAGGGAAGCCCAGGCCGAGAAAATACGTAATACCACGATCTAAATGAATACCAAGATGTTGGCCGCGTTGCTGGCGTTATTTCCTCTGGCAGCGCAAGCCCAGAGTGTAGTCACCCTGCAACCTGCCGGGGAAGACGGGCTCTACACTATCGAGACATCCGTCAATGGAGTTGGAGTACGGACCTACTACACCGAAGAGAACTGGTTTGTGAGTATGTCCACGACCACCTATCTGTTCCTTTACGAGAACGGGTACATCAATGACGAGGATGTCAAAGGAATCACGACATTAAAGCTTCCGGACGGCTCCAACTCAAAGGGAGCTGCCTTCGTGATCCGGAATCTTAAGGTTGGGGACCATATTCTTGTGACGGACATCCCCGCTTTCGTAGTCAGCAAGCAAACAGTCCCGCTGATCATCGGTAGCTCAGCTTTCGAGAGCCTCGGCGATGTCACAAGGGATGGCGACAAGATTGTCATAGGAGACCTCGAGAACATCGAATCAATAGCGGAAGTAGTTGATCCTGTGGACAGTCTTCGTATAGCTGCCCAGGCTCATCTGGATGCGGAGGAATATTCAGAGGCAATCGCATGCTTCTCTGACCTGAAAGCCCGGGGAGCCTTGAATATGCTGACAGAGTACCAGTACGCCATGCTGCTTGGAATAACCGGCAAGGACTCCGAGAATATTTCCGTCTCAAACGACTGGCTCGCATCCAATGAAGGAAAGTCCTTGACGATGGATTATTGGATTCACAATGGTATGGGCGCGTCATTCGCCCGGCTCGGGGACAACGCCAACGCGATCTCCAGTCTGGAGAAAGCAGTCGGGACTTATTACAAGTTATTCAACACCTCCGAGAAAGGCATCAAGGCAGGCAACTTCCGAGACAATAATCTCGGCTCTACCCTCTATCGTCTCGGCAGGGTCTATGCCGCCGAAGGCAAAGTGAGGTTGACCGAGACCTACTGCTCCCTGGCCGCCAAATGCGGCTACCAACCCGCCATCGACTTCTGCGACCAGTACAAGATCAAGTACTGATGTATTCCTTGAGGGCGTCGATGTACTTGCGGAAGGCTTCGAGGCCGGCAGGGGTTATGGAGCAGGTTGTGCGGGGCATCTTGCCTTTGAAGCCCTTCTCGACGGTGATGTAACCCGCTGCGGAAAGCTTGTCCAGCTGGACGCTGAGATTGCCGGCGGTGGCTCCGGTCTGCTGCTTAATGTACGTGAAATCAGCTGATTCCACGCCAGCGAGAAGGGAAATCACCGCCAGTCTCAACTCAGAATGAAGGATGGGATCCAGTTTCGGGAACATCTCTCTATTTGTTCTGATGTTTGACGATAAAACCCGTGGCCGCAAGGACGATCCCGGCCAAAGTGAAGATGAACATCTGCTCCTCGTTAGCCCCGGTGATATAATAAATGGCCAAACTGCCGATGCCGGTGACAAATCCCGCGATCTTAATCGCCCAATTCTTCAAGGCGACACCGCTTATGGTCTCTGCCAGACCGAAGAGAAGAACAATGCTTGCTGTCAAGCCGGCTCCCACGGCTATCTTTCCCAGAACATTATCCCCAAACACAGAGTAAAGCACTGAAAACGCCGCGACCGAGCAGGCGAACACACCGAAAGAGGTCCATATTCCGGAAACTATCCGGCTGACGGCATTGGTAGCCATCGCCGTTTCCTCTTTGGAGCGGATCATTCTGGCGAGCGGATACCCTACAAGAGGCATCGCAAACCATAGGTTATTCCAGTAAGCGTGGCCGGTTGACTTCCAAAGCGCATAGACAAGCAATGAGAAACAAGTCAAGAGAATTCCCCAAAGAATGAAGTATTTCCCTCCCCTGCGGATAATCTCCTTGCTGTTGTTATTCAAGGTCTCGGTGATGAGAGCGAGGCTCTCACTAGCCGTCATTTCTTTGTTTTGTTCCATAATATCAATTGTTTACATTGTTTTCAGAGCCAAGCGAGGCTGCGCATACCACCTTAGCTCTGTCGCGAATATAAACAAGTTTATATTATAAACCAAATTTTAATATGACTTTTCCGATTGAAAGGATCACAAAACATCATGGACCTTCCAATACCGGGGTTTCCTGATGGAGAAAGTACCGGTCGCCCGAATGTCCTCGACCGAGGCCCCGAAATGGACTGTATATGCCCCAGAGGCTGTTTCCCAGCGGGAGGCTGCCTCATTGAAGGAAGCCAACTCGTAAGCAGGCACCGTGAACGTCAAAGTCTGTGACTCTCCTGGAGCCAGCAAATCAGTCTTCCCAAAAGCCTTAAGTTCTCTCGATGGCTTCTCCAAACCGCCGGAAGGCGCTGAGACATAGACCTCAACGACCTCCTTTCCAGCGACGGATCCGGTATTGGTAACAGTCACGCTGGCCGTGAACCCTCCTGCGGAAGCTTTGACGACCGGCCGGGAATATTCAAACGTGGTGTAACTGAGGCCATATCCGAAGGGATAGGAAACCTCAACTCCACGGGTATTAAAATGCCTGTACCCCACCCATATTCCCTCGGTGTATTCAGTGTAGTCGAAGTTCTTCTTAAGACCTTCCTCTGACTCGCCATTTTGAGGGCAATTAGGGAAATTGGCACTGGAAGGGTGGTCAAGGGCGCTCACCGGGAATGTCATCGTGAGTTTCCCTGAAGGATTAACCTTTCCGGTCAGGACATCAGCCACGGCGTAGGCTCCTTCCTGGCCCGGCTGCCAAGGCAGCAAGATGGCATCAACCTGGTTCTTCCAGGAGACGGTCTCTATCACTCCGCCAATATTCAAGACGACTACAACCTTTTTACCTTTGGAATGGAACTCCTCGGAGACCCGGTCGATCAGTTTGCGCTCCAAGGCACTGAGATCAAAGTCTCCTTCTATCGTCCGGTCGTACCCTTCTCCCGCATTCCGGCTGATCACGATGATAGCTACGTCATTATCAACCGCTTGCTTGGGAAGAAGATTCAGGGGGACATCCGGCTCGGCCACTTTCTTTTCATAGCCCCAGGACACGTAAGAGAGCCAATCCATCGCATCGGCGAGTTTCTTTGTGGTGTGGTCCAGATCGACAACGGCCTTGTAATAGCCCGCCAAGTCCTGATCAAGATTGAAACCAGCGGCCGTTAGACTCTCTCTCATGGAAGCGACATGCTTCGCGACGACATGACCGGATCCTATACCGACAGCCACAAAATCCTCTGATCCGATTCCATAGACAGCCACCTTCTTGTTACCTTTCAAGGGAAGGGTACCTCCGTCATTTTTCAGCATAACTATCGATTCCCCGGCAACTTTCCTGGCCAGATCGGAATGGGAAATCAAATCAGGGGCATCAGAAAACTTATATCCCTGATAACGAGGAGTTGACACAATATAACGAAGCACATTACGGACATTCCTGTCAAGCTCTTTCCTGGTGAGGGTTCCCTCCTTGACAGCGTTCCAAAGACGTTCGACCTCAACCGAATCTCCCGGCTGCATCAGGTCGCAACCGGCCTTGGCCGCCCTGACTGTACCTTCCTTCAATCCATGATCGGTCAGCACAAGCCCGTCAAAACCCCACTCGCCCCGTAGAATAGTGGTCAACAAATCATAGTTCTGCTGGGTATATTCCCCATTGATCTTATTGTAAGAAGCCATCAAAGCCCCGGGATGCCCTTCCTTTATGGCTATCTCGAAATTCTTCAAATAGATCTCACGCAAAGCGCGCGGGCTGATTCTGGCGTCATTATCCTTACGGTTGGTCTCCTGGTTGTTCGCCGCGAAATGCTTGATCGTCGCGGTTACCCCGTTGCTCTGGATGCCCCTCACGTAAGCGGCGGCCATCTTTCCGGACAGCACCGGATCCTCAGAGTAATACTCGAAATTCCTGCCGCAGAGCGGATTGCGATGAATATTCATCCCGGGGCCCAGGAACATGTCCACCCCATATTCATGGACCTCATCACCCATGGCCGCAGCCATCGATTCCATCATGGACAGATCCCAGGAACTGGCGGTCAAAGTACCCACTGGGAACGCCGTGCAATAGAAAGTCTTGTCCGAATTGTCCCTGAAAGGGTAGAAATGAAGTCCGGCAGGGCCGTCACAGGAGATGGTCGCCGGGATCCCAAGCCGAGGAATACCCCTCACACCGGCTGCAGTGCCTTCAAAAAACTCGAACTGCTTATCTTTAAATCCCACGAGCAAGGAAACCTTCTCCTCGTCGGTCATCGCCTTGACGACCTCATCAATGTTGTCCGGACGAAGGCGGGGCTGTCCGAACGAGGCTGCCGCCACAAAGGACAAGGCGACAACCGCGATCAAATTATTTCTCATACACATATTCTACTATCATTTTCCCATCAGCCGACTCGACAGCCTTCCGGCCATCATTGGTGCCATTCAAGCTATTCTGTACAGTAATTAGTGAACTGGCAGGGAGTTCCTTTCCATTGTACCGTATCTCAGAGGCATTGTCTGGAATTACCACCTGGCAAGGCTTGCCGGTAGGATTATGGACCTCGACGCGCATTCCTCCAGCGGTCCTGGCCGCCTTTAATTCAACGAGGTCGTCCCTTACAGGGACCGCGCATTCAACCCATTCCAGATCTCCCAGTTGAGGATGAACAAGAACCTTCTCCCATCCTGGACCGACCGGAGAAATGCCGGCGATGTATTGTGACAAAAGGGTCAGCGGTCCGGCCGCCCAACCATGATTTATGCTTCCGGTCTTACCCTCATCGACATCCCAAGCTTCCCATAATGTCGAGATATGGCTGTCCACCATGGGTTTATAGCGCTCCCTCATTCTCGCCAAGCCGGCATCGATGTCATTCCTCATAAAGAGAGACTCGAGAATGTATTTCTCCATGTAAGGACTGGCGTAATAAGAATTATGGAAAACCGCCTTGATCCCTTCTTCCTGGCCAGGTAACGCGAATCCGGCCAAAAGAGCCAAGCCATTGGCCCTGTCATCCGGAGGACCGGCATGGCCCGGGCTACGATAGCACTGACCGTCCCAGAAACACTTTCTGGCGGCCGAGATAATCCTGCTCCTAAGAGACTCGCACCATGAGGCATATTCGTTGTCACGGGCAATCTTCGCTATCTCCCGGGCCGTCTCAAGGGCAAGACAACACCACGCGTTTTCCATTACCGGGACATCCGTATTCTCACCCCAATCAGGCCAATCCCATCCGCCACGGCGGTGGATTACCAGGTCGTTCTCATCCAAATTCCACAGGGACAAGTATTTGCGGATAGCCGGATAAGCATGGAGCATCGTAGCTTTGTCGCCCGTGAAGAAATAATAATCCCAGAAGCCGAACTTCCCGATGCTGGCCAAAGACTGAAGTGGCAATTCACTATCCCAGTTCCCTGCCGGGACAGGAGAATACAAGACTCCGTCCGGTTTCTGCCAGTCAACAAGGTTGTCGATCGCCTTCTTAATAAGCGGCAACGCCTGGCTGTCGCAGGAGTAGAGGATCTCGCCCAACACGATAGTAGCATCTCCCCACCATTGCGAGCGCTCCCGGTCGGGATCCTGGATGGCATCTCTCATGTTCAGGTTCATCGTGGTCAGTGACTTCTGCCACAGAGTATTATAAAAGTCGTCGCTGCATGAGAATCGGCCGATATGCTCCGTGTTGTAGGCGGTCTCCCTGTAGCCCAACTCAATTATCTCGACATCCTTGGGGCAGGTGTAGATGATAGAATGGCCGTTCACATAATTGGGCATCTCGAATTCCTGCTCACCATCCCTGGTGATATATTCCGCCCTCACATTAGGGACACCACCAGCATCATAGTTGTCACTCCTGAGATCAATGGTCAGTCCAGCCTCAGAGCGAATCTTCATGTACGGGGTGACGGAGATGTTCTTCGGCAATATACCCTTGTAACGGATGACATCCCCCTCGACCTCATTCTCAACCCTCTCATACCCGATTATCCCAGAATCCTTCCAATTCGGGATGGGGCGCCGCCACAGGACATTCCATGGAGCGCAAGGATAGTTACCAAGGCCCAACGCGGCCTCCCAGGACGAATCATCATAGCCAGGAGACATCCATTCGCCCAATCCACGCCGGGCATCATAAAGGACATTGCTCTCGGGCAATCTGAAATTGGGATGAGGCCAGTCAGTGTCCCCGAAAGCCGGATGGATCGCGGCCTTCCAAGACTGGTCCGAAACCAGCAATGTCTGCCCGCCGTTTTCCAGGGCAGCGATCAGGCCGCATTTACCGCTGTTCTTATGGTTGAAACCCTCTTTCCCGAAATACCAGACCAAAACGGCCACCGTGTTTTCCCCTTTCCGAAGATATTTGCCGATTGGTACGGAATCATAATAGGTGTCATCCGGGTTGGGGCCTCTCCTCAACCCTCCTTCAAAGACAGCCAATTGCCCGTTGACCCAAAGCCAATACTTGGAATCGACTCCGATATTCAGAACCGCGGACGGATCGACCTCCCCACAATCGAAGGTCTTCCTGAAACAAACCCATTGGTTGGGAACAGAATCATCCATGGCCGTGGATATCCACTCACTGTCTTTGAATATCGAAGCGGGCAATAAAACCCTGACGGAAGAGAGATGTTCACCAGGTTCCATGTCACCGGCCTCCTTAGGGAAAAGGACCGGCATGTCTTTCTGGACAGGAAGGATGCGGAGTTCCAACTCGTCGCAGCCAGCGGGAAGCCGCCACAGTCCGAATTGGAAATGCTTGCTATTGAAGAAGTTATCATCCAACAATTCCCCTTCGGCATACAACCTGGCGGCATCGCCGTAATAATCGATATCCAGCAACCCCTCATGGGACCGGGGAACTTTGATCCTGTACACGGCCGCCTTCTCAAAGTCGGAATCGACGGGTTGGTGGGGAATAGCATAGGGGCCTATTACAATATTTCTCGCGCCTGCAGCATCCGCTATATTCTCCCATTCCAGAGGGAGTTCCTCTTTCTCGGAACTTTCCGAAGAGGCTTCCATGAACAGGCGTCCTGCCTGCTCCTTGGTCAGAAGATAGATGTTCCTCCAGACCGATTTCTCCGGCCCGAGAGGCTCAAGGTTCTTCAGCACTTTCCGGCCGATTTTGATCTCCACCGGAATACCCTCTATCTTTTGCAGATAAATATTTCCGTTCCTCTTCGCGACAATCTGGGCGGTAGCATATTCGATCCCGTCAACATTGAAAGGGAACACGCAGATCGTCCCAGAAGGAACATCCATGGTAGGGAACTGCACCCCGCGGACCTCAATGTTCACACCTTTTTTGTCCGACAGGCTGAAATGACGCTCATGATTGTTGATGAACACGAAACCACTGTTTCCATCCGCGCGGTAATTCCACCTTAAGAAGGAGTCATCTCCTGGCGGAATGTCCTGAGGATTAGGATAATAAGGGCTCATCGGCGCAAGGATCTCCGCATAGTCACGCATGAAGATATGGAGTTTGCGGAGAAGGTAGTACTGCGGATTGAGCTGCCCGAACTCCCCTATCGGGGCCTGGAAATCATAGGTCTTGACAGGAAGCTCGTTATAGGGGACATAAAGAGTATTCTGGTCCTCGTTCATTGTGGTCAGTTTCCCTTCGGGGTTAGTTCCGCCGTGGTACATGTAATAGCCAAGGAGATTGGACCCCTCGGCCAGCTTTACGACCGCCATAGAATACACATCCTCAGGATGGATGTACACCCTGCGGTTGTAGGACGTCATCATTCCCCCGCCCAACTCACAAGTGAAAAAAGGATAGGAAGGGTCATCCGGCATGTCTTTCAGCCGTAAATCCCTGAAATTGAATTCCTGATAGTACTCATCAGTGACAGGGCTCATCCCCCTGTTCCAGAACCCTTCAGCATAACCGCCATAAAGCGGAAGCATTTCTCCGAAAGCGATGGGGGTATTTGGTTTCGGCCAGCCGGTGCGGGTGTAGAAAGGCAGATCGAAACCGACTTCGAGAGCGATCTTTTTGAGGGAAGTAAGGTATGATCCGTCCCCTCCCCACTCGTTATCGAACTGGAGGGACAGCAACGGGCCGCCGTCCTTCCACTGGAGTCCCTCGGCCTGGGAATATATTTCCTTGTAGAAACGCCTCACATATTCAAGGAAAGCGGGATCCTCAGAACGGACCTCGCAATCTTTCGAGAATATCCAATCGGGAAAGCCTCCATTTCTGGCCTCGCCATGGCAGAATGGGCCGATGCGTAACACTACTGGCATATTCTCGTCACGGCATATTTCCAGAAAATGGCGTAGATTCCTCTGCCCGCTCCAATCAAACTCGCCCTCAACCTCCTCGAAATGGTTCCAGAACACATAACTGGCGACAAACGAGAGCCCTCCTTCCTTCATCTTCCGGATTTCCCGGCTCCACTCTTCGGACGGTACCCTTGAGAAATGGATCTCGCCCATGGCGGGAACAACTCTTTTACCGTCAAACATCAAGCCCAGGCTGTCCCAGGTCACCTCCGAGCCAAACGCGATCCCGTCATGAGCGTCACGGGTAGGCCCGCAAGATAATGTCAGGAAAGATAAAGCGGCGGCCAAGGCTATCGAATATGCCGACCGTATCAAAAAAGCCCTTCTACTCATCCGCAAATTGTTTTTTATTTACCAAAATTACGAAAATTATTCAGGACTTCCTTATCTTTGAATAACGCAAACTACATATCAATGACAAGAAAATTACCCCTACTGATCGCGCTGCTCGCCTGCATAGGATGCTCGAATTCCGGCACTCCAGCCTACAAGGATAGTTCAAAACCAATCGACAAAAGGGTGGAGGATCTCGTATCGAGGATGACCCTCAAGGAGAAGCTTCGCCAACTCAACCAGCTCGACTGCGGATCAGTCATGAAAGACGGTGGCTTGGATTCCGCCAAGCTTAAGGAAATAATTGGCAATGACGGGTTTGGCAGTATTCAGGGGATAACCGTTCCCTCATGGGAATCCACAGCTTTTTTCAACGAGGTCCAGCGTTACTGCGTCGAGGAAACCCGACTTGGAATACCGATTTTCACCTCGACAGAATCGCTTCACGGAGCGATCCACGACGGTTCCACAGTATTTCCCCAAAGCATCGCGTTGGCTTCGACATTCGACCCCTCCCTGGCTCGCGAGATGACCTTGGCTATCTCCGAGGAACTGATTTCCGAGGGAGCCAACCAGACTCTCTGCCCTGTGCTGGATGTTGCCAGGGATCCAAGATGGGGCCGGACGGAGGAAACTTTCGGGGAGGATCCTTTCCTCAACGGAACTTTCGGAATCGCTGAGGTGAAAGGCTACCTCGAAGGAGGGATGAACCCAGTTATAAAGCATTTCGGGCCGGGTGGAGAACCTGTCGGAGGACTTAACCTGGCATCCGTGGATTGTTCCCCAAGGGACTTGGAACTTATTCACCTCAAGCCATTTGAGATGGTTGTGAGAAACACCGGAGTCCGAGGGATCATGAGTTCCTACGATTCGTGGAACAGGGTTCCAAACTCGGCTTCAAAATTCCTCCTGACAGACTTGCTCAGGGACAAGTGGGGGTTCAAAGGATATGTTTACTCTGACTGGGGAGCGGTGGGCATGCTCCATAGTTTCCAAAAAATAGCCGCATCAACAGAGGAGGCTGCCCGGCTGGCAATTTCGGCCGGACTGGACTTCGAGGCTGCCGGGGGCTGTTACCAAGAGTTGGAGACAGCGGTCAAAGAAGGCAGGATCTCAGAGAGCGTTGTCGACAAGGCCGTCGGCAATGTGCTGAGAGTCAAGTTCGAGATGGGACTCTTTGATAACCCGTACAGGAATCTTGGCGGGAAGGCTATTGTCAGAACCAAAGAACATGTGGCGCTCTCAAGAAGGATCGCTGACGAGTCCATCGTCCTGCTGAAAAACGAGGAAGGCCTTCTTCCGCTCAAAAAAGAGAACCTCCGCTCGGTGGCGGTAATCGGGCCTAATGCTGACCAGGTGCAATTCGGGGACTATTCCTGGAGCCGGTCCAACGAGGATGGGAAGACTCCGCTCGCGGCCATTAGGGAATATCTTGGCGGCAAAGTCAAAATCAACTACGCCAAGGGCTGCGACCTTGTCTCTGAGGATAAGAGCGGCATCCGGGAGGCCGTCAGGGCCACATCCGCAAGCGATGTCGCACTCGTATTCTTAGGGACCTGCAGCGCCTCACTTGCCAGGGACTATACAAACTCCACCAGCGGAGAGGGCTATGACCTTGAGTCCCTTGACCTTACCGGGGTTCAAGAAGATCTTCTCCGCTCCGTGGCCTCCACGGGGAAACCGGTCGTACTGGTCCTTGTCACGGGCAAGCCGATCTGCGTTCCCTGGGCGAAAGAGAATATTCCGGCGATTTTGACTCAATGGTACGGCGGGGAGACCGCCGGGGACGCTGTCGCAGGCATTCTGTTCGGCGAGACTGTCCCCTCCGGCAAACTGCCAATATCTTTCCCCAAAAGCGCCGGCCATCTGCCAGCCTATTACAACCATCTGCCGACCGACAAAGGCTTCTACCACCAACCTGGTTCTTCCGGCAACCCGGGAAGAGACTATGTGTTCTCTTCGCCGGATCCTCTCTGGGCTTTCGGCCATGGGTTAAGCTACACTGACTTTAAATATGGGGAGATAAGCCTGTCCGCAGAGGACCTGAAGGCCGGTGACACCCTTACGGTCAAGTTGGGAATATCCAATAAAGGTCGTTTCGACGGCAAGGAGGTCGTCCAACTGTATGTCAGGCAGAAGGATAGCCCGATCGTGACTCCAGTCAAGGAACTGAAGGCCTTCACTAAAGTAAGTGTACCGGCGGGAGGAAAAACCGAAGCGGTACTCGCCCTTCCGTTAACCGAGCCGGGAGAATACCACCTCATGGTAGGCTCTTCCTCTGAAGATATCCGTCAGGAAGCCTCCGTCAAAGTGTTATAAGTCTTATTCAGAGATCATCAGCACCCAGTCTTCACTGTCCGGCTTTTCGGGCAGGGAGAGCCTTCCGTCTTGTCCGGCGGCCACACCGACAGGGGCAAGCCTTTCCCCGACGCGGGGATTGTACCATGTCGCCTTAAGGGCTTTACCAGGCTGAATGTCAGTTATTTCCCCGGTATCTATGCTATTGGCGAAGAAATACAGCACATGGGTGTTCGGGGTGCGGGCGTAGACATAAGCTTTAGAGCGGGGCTGGAAGGCTTCGTCGCCTGGCAGGACCGGCACGAGGTTCCACCAGTCGAAGGACTCGAGGAAACTCCGAAGGTGAATCATCTGGTTCGCGCTGGGGTACTCAACGGACACGGACCAATGCGTTTTCTTATCTTCCGGCGTTATGGTATCTATTCCGTCAGTGGATTGATTGTCAACATCATAGTTACTTTTGTAAAGCCAAATATCGATCGCTCCGTATCCGTAACCGGAGAAGCCGGACAAGAAGGATATCCATCCCTGGGCGCGGGCCCCGAAATCCTTAGTCCAAAGTCCGCAATAACGGCCCTCGAAATTAATCGCGGGACGGGAAGACTCCCAGTAATCTTTCACTAATTCCGAGTTGACCGGATCCGTCAGCGAGGGACTCCACTGGACCGCCCACCAGTTGTGGCCGGTCCTGGCGGCGACTTCCTCGGAGACGAAAGCGGACGCGTATTCATCACCTCCGCCTATGCTCCGACCAGTCACGGTTGTGTGAAAAGCGTTCTCCTGATGACCGGATAACGGATGGGAATAGGCGTCGTGTTTGTGGATATACTCCGCAGCCTTCACCCATGGGTTCGTGAGGCGGTCATAAAACTTCTGGTGACCAAGCTCGTGGTAAAGGTCGTTGTCAATCTCCTGGCCGAGAGTCCACATCACAGGGAAAGCTCCGAATCGGGCCACCCAGTAGCGTGAGATCGCCTCCAGGGCCTTGTCATCCGATGCCAGCTCCGGAGTCATGGCGTAAGAGAAGAAGAACTCCGCATTGGCATGGACCAGACCGGCATCAGCGATGTACCGGTAATATTGGTCCGCCTTCCGGAAGCCTTCTATATCCTCTGAGTCAACCTTACCGTCAGTTAATGTGAAAAAGGCGCTTATAGGCTCACTCTGATAGACCGTGAAACCCTGCTTGACACGCCTGTCGACAATATACTTAAAATGAGATTCGGCTCCGGTGGTTCCGGCGTGCGGGCCGGGAGCGTCGAACTCTTCCGTGTACATTCCCCAGTGAGTGTCCCCGAGATAAAAGAAAGGAGTACCATCCGCATAGGTCATGTATTTCTTCCCAGGCTCCACACGGACAAAGCCATGTTTATAGACAGCCAAGTCCCCGTCGTATTTCACGCAAGCCAATCTACCTTTCAAACCGTCCAGGGACTCGTCCTGCGGACAGGAGGCCTCCCATCTCCACTTCCCTTCCCTGGTCGGAGCGAAACGGACCAGAAAAACATTCCCTCCATCCCAGAAAGCGGGACGGACAAGGGTCTCGCCGGATCTAGGGTGAGTGAAGGTGACATCCAACAAGATATTTTCAGAACCTCCTGAAGAATAATCAGTTGACGACTCAAATCGCAATTCAGTCATCATCCAGGTCCTGACTCGTTCATTGCCGGACCTGCTGTCTGACCGGCAACCCGAAAGAAGAGCTAGAACACAAAAGAATGAGGTTAAACACAGAATCCCGGATCTCTTAATGCCAACAACACTTAAAACCATGAGCCTCAATTTCGCTTGATCAGAAACTTGCCTCGGTGGGCTGGACGCCGAAGCGTCCCCCAAGGATGAGTTTAGCCTTTAAAATTATACTCTTTTCATTATCAACGGTTTCGCCATTGACCATTTTCTGCAGCAAGGAGAAAGATTTCTCCGCTATCTCAGCAAGCGGCTGGACCACATGAGGGATCACCGGCTTATTCAGGTCATAAGTGTCGCTCTCGTCGTAGCAAACGAATGAGAATGTCTTTGGCATACTCAATCCCAGAACATTCAAGGCGTTGAAACCGTACATCGCCAGTTTTTTTGTCGGGAGGATGAAAGCCTCCGTGCCTCGCTTGGCAGCGTCACGGAACACCTCGATGACACCCTTCTTGGCGGCATCGGCATCGTACTCTATCCTGTGGAGCCTGATCTCATCTTTCAGTCCAGCATCCTCCATGGCCTTGGAATAGCCGAACTCCCTGTCCGTCAAGCTGGTGACGCCTAATTTATAGGAGAGCATCTCGATCTTTCCGAAACCTTGATGGAAGAGATACTTGGTGGCCATCACGCCGGAATCGACATTGTCCACAAGAACCCTTCCGAAATCATCTCCAGGAATATCCCTATCGATCAACACGACAGGAATCCCGACACTGGTCGCTCTCTCAAGGGCTTTCTCACCACCCAGGCAAGGAGCCACGATCAACCCCTCAACATTGTAGCCGACCATGGTTTCCACCAGATGAGCGAGCTTCTCCGGATTCTCATCCGAGGATGCGAAAATCACGGTGTAACCGTCTTTGTACGCGATATTCTCCAGATTCCTGCAAATCTCGGCAAAGAAAGGATTTGCGATGTCCGAGACTATCACCGCGATGGAATGGGACTTGCCGCTCCTCAAGGACGCGGCGGCATTATTACGCCTGTATCCAAGCCTTTTAGCGACTTCAAGGACTCTTGCCGCGGTGTTAGGGTTCACAGGGCAATCCAGACGTCCGTCCTTACCCATCTTCGCGTTCATGACAAAGGAAACAAGGGTAACCGACACACCCGCCTCCCTGGCCACATCTCTGATTGTAACTTTTTTCATTTTTGATTGTTTATTTGTTAGTTCGTTTCATATACTCTATCCATGAATCATCACGATCAATCCTGCCATAACAATCGAAACCATGCTCATCAGTTTGATAAGGATGTTCAGTGACGGACCGGATGTGTCCTTGAACGGATCGCCGACGGTGTCTCCCACGACGGTCGCGTGATGATTGACTGAATTCTTGCCTCCGAAGTGACCGTCCTCAACATATTTCTTGGCGTTGTCCCAGGCTCCTCCGGAATTGGCCAGAAATATAGCGAGAATGAATCCCGCGCCAAGACCACCGATAAGAAGGCCCATCACGCCCGCCTCTCCGAGAATGACACCGACCAGGATGGGGACAATGATGGCGGTGAGAGCGGGAGTTATCATCTCGTGCTGGGCTGCCTTTGTGGAGATTTCCACACAGCGCTTATAATCAGGACGTTTCTTACCTTCAAGTATGCCAGCGATCTCGCGGAACTGCCTGCGGACCTCCACAACCATCTTCTCAGCCGCGCGTCCGACGGCATTCATCGTCATTCCGCAGAAAAGGAAAGCCATCATGGCACCGATGAACACACCGGAAAGTACCCTTGGATTCATCAGGTTGACCTGGTAATACTGTACAAGATCCGGGATGGTGGCCTGGGCGACCTGAACCACATGGTCTCCAATGTTGATGGCGGTGGTACCGACATGCTGCAGTCCGATCTTGATCTCCTCAATATAAGAGGCGAGGAGGGCCAGGGCCGTAAGAGCGGCGGAACCGATGGCGAAGCCCTTGCCGGTGGCGGCCGTGGTGTTGCCAAGGGCGTCAAGAGTGTCTGTGCGATGCCTGACTTCCGGATCCAGCTCACTCATCTGGGCATTTCCGCCGGCATTGTCGGCTATAGGGCCGTAAGCGTCTGTGGCCAGGGTGATCCCAAGAGTGGAAAGCATTCCGACAGCGGCTATGCTGATCCCGTAAAGGCCGAAGCTGATATTGGCCGGATCAAAGGAGAACCCGGTCGCGAAAAGATAAGACAGGAGTATCGCGACCACGATTGTAACAACCGGGATGCACGTCGAGATCATGCCCAGCCCTATTCCCTGGATAATGACAGTGGCGGGACCGGTCTGGGAACTCTCCGCCAGTTTCTGGGTGGGCTTATAGGAATGGGATGTGTAATATTCCGTCGCTTTGCCGATTATCACACCGGCGAGAAGACCAGATATTACAGAAAGGCTGAGCTGCCACCAATTCTGGAATCCAAGCATACGGAAAACCCCGAAAGTCACGACGGCGATCAAGGCCGCCGACAAATTGGTGCCGACGCTGAGTGACTTCAGAAGTTGCTGGAGTCCAGCACCTTCCTTGGTACGCACAGCGTATATTCCTATGATGGAGAGCAAAACTCCGATAGCGGCGATCATCATGGGAGCCATGATGGCCTTCATCTGGCTCTCGACTCCGGCGCTGAAGTATGCGGAGGCTCCCAAGGCCATCGTGGCTAGGATGGAGCCGCAATATGACTCATAAAGGTCAGCGCCCATGCCAGCGACGTCACCCACGTTGTCACCCACGTTATCAGCGATGGTGGCGGGGTTGCGAGGATCATCCTCGGGGATGTCCTGCTCAACTTTTCCGACTATGTCGGCTCCCACATCAGCCGCCTTTGTGTATATTCCTCCACCGACCCTGGCGAAGAGCGCTTGGGTGGAGGCACCCATTCCGAAGGTCAGCATGGTGGTGGTGATCACGATGAGTTTCTGGGACGCGTCGGGGCTGTCAACGCAGGCGTTCAGGATTATCCACCAGATGGAGATATCCAGCAATCCCAGTCCCACAACGGTGAGACCCATGACCGCGCCTGAGCGGAAAGCGAGTTTCAGACCAGAGTTAAGGGAACGGCTGACGGCGTTAGCGGTTCTCGCCGAGGCGTATGTGGCGGTCCTCATGCCGATATAACCGGCGAGAGCGGAGAAGAATCCTCCTGTAAGGAACGCGAACGGAACCCATCCATTCTGGACATGAAGGACATAAGCCATGAACGAGAACAGCAACGCGAGGACTATGAACACGATGAGCACAACCTTGTATTGCTGCTTAAGATAGGCCATGGCGCCTTCCCTGACGTACTGCGCGATCTCTCTCATTGTGGGAGTGCCTTCATCTTCCTTCTTCATCTGATTGTAGAAAAACCAGGCGAAAAAGAGCGCCAAAATTGACGCTGCCGGAACCAGATAGAACAGATTACTCATAATTCAGCGTTTAACGATTTAGAAATAATCCTTCAAAAAAAAGGTCCTCTGGACCTTCTCCAAAGGACAAATATAAGAAAAAAACTCTTTAAAATTTTTAAATGACGATTTTAGTTACATAAGAATCATCGCTCGCGACCTTATGACCATCGACATACACAAAGAATCCCTTTCCCTTTCCGAAGTGATCTCCGGTCTTGTCATAGAACACGGAAATCTCCTTTCCCGCCACATAGACTTTGGAAAGGCTGAACCAATCCCACTCGTTCTCGGGAAGGAGAGGCTCGATGACTATGCTGCCGTCCAACTGGGGCTGTATTCCCACCAGGCCGCTGATGATCAGGTCGCAGAATGTGGAATGGTTGTAGTCCTTTCCCCTTTCACGATACTCCGACCCACTCTCTATCAACAGTTTCCGAGCGATCCATTCTCCTGTAAAAGGGTCCAGGTTCTCATCGATCCAGCAGACCACGCTTCCGTCTTCCTTTGTCATCCTGTGGCTGTTGCTGTAGGTCTGAAGGGTCTCGAAATAATCTTTCTTCGTGACTGGTCCCTCGCCGTACTTGTGAAGGTGACGTTCCAAAGCGGTAAGAGTCTGGGAAGTGGCGAAAGGCCAGCTCGGCCCGTTCCACTGGCATTCATGTCCTTCGTACAGGATCTGGAAACCTTCCGCCCTGCGCTCCGCCGTGGTTGGACCGTAAGGAGCCTTGAAACCATCAGGATCCGTCAGTTGAAGCCAGGCATCCGCCCACTCAGGCTTTGGAATATCATAGAGCCATGGAATATAACCGTGCTCCTCCCGGACGGGAGAGAAAGAACCGTCACGGTGACGTGGTATAACTTTGTAGAAGCGAGCTGACTCATCCCATAACTTGTCGTTAATTAGATCTTTGAGCCTCTCGGCTTTCTCCGAGAACATCTTTGCCTCTTCAGCATTCCCAAGCATGGCGGCCATTGTCGACAGAGCCACGGCGTCAGCGTACATGTAACTGTTGATGGTAGCCCTGTAGCCGGAAGTGTCGTCACTAAGGTAACCAGAGATGGAACATTCCCCGCCATCATAGCCGTCACCCTGCCAGAAAAGGCTGTCCGGGTCCTCCCTATGGTCATCCTCCCACGCTGAATATATTTCCTTCAGGTCCTCGTAAGAATCAAGGATAAGGTCCATGTCGGGATGGACTTTGAAGAACTGAAGGAAGGACTGGGCCACTGGATAACTGTATCTCCTGGCATCATCTTCTTCCCTGCACCAATAATCGGCATAATCCTCCAGATAAACCGGATCTTTGAGCCAGCGTCCCTCATTGAAATGATGGGCAGCGGGGCAGCATATCGCGTTGTATTTTCCTGCCCACGGAACATCGGGAAGGAACTCGGTGATGACAAAGCCTTCAGGGGTGGACTTGATGTGCTTCCGGAAAGTCCACCAGCGGAAATACCATGTCTTCTCGAGCTCCTTGTCCGGGCATTCGAACACAGGAACGTTTTCCTTCAAGAACGTCTCGGCCTCTGAGTTAGGGTATTTCTGGACATATATCTCCTCGTCCGCGGCATTGAAAGAGGACACATATTCGGCGATCAGCGAATCGCCTTTTTTGTCTATCATCTGGACAGGGGAAACGCATCCCGCGAAGAGAGCCGCCGCAACGAGGGCAGGTATTAAAAAGCGTGTCATCGTACAGGGAATTCAGTTATTCTCAATGTTGTACATCCGTAAGGAATAAGTTCTATCCGCTCCTCGTCGCCAGTGCCTCCGCCCAGCTGAGTAAAGAAGGGAATCTGCCCGGCCGAACCTCGGTAGGCTTTCCAGTCAAGGAGTTCCCTGGCCGGACATTTGATCACCAACGGTGAGTTCTCAACGCTCCAGGGATAAAGATTCCGGTCAGCGCCGGTGCGGACAAGGGTGAATTTCTCTTGGAGCGCCGCAGGGGAAAGATCTGAGCGGGAGAAGCAATAATTCCACTTGTCAGGTGTGGTCAACTCGTAGTACCAATCACCGTAACGGACCCTTTCCTCGGGCTTGAAATCTTTCCGAACCCACTCCTCCCGAAGTTTCAGGGCATACACGAGAGGACCTCTCTCTATCACCGCGGCCCGGTCGAACCATTCTCCCGAGGTTATCTTCATCGGAAGCTGGATGGTCACGACATCTCCTTTTGCCCAATTCCTTCTGAGAGAGACGAGTCCTCCGGAGACCAGTGTCTCTTCCAACGTCTGGCCATTGACCTTGACGACCGGATCATCGCACCAGGACGGGATGCGGAACTTGATCGGGAACCATGCTCCTTTGACCTTTTTATCCGGGAAATTGACAGTCAGCCTCACAGTCTCGTCAAAAGGATAGAATGTGTCCTCCTTGACGTTCACCTTAACCCCGTCCACCACAATGGCTTCAACCGAGGAAGGGGCGAAAACCAGAGCGGCGAGACCGCCGTCATCTGTGGCGTACCAGAGGTTCTGGGTGAACTTCGGCCAACCTTGGTGCATGTTCGTGGTGCAGCAAGGATACCCGTTCAACACTCCGAAGACTTGATCCGTGTCTCCGTGAGGAGTCGAGAAAACCCTTGTGGTGTTGCGTGTACACTCGATCTGGTTGGTCTGCTGGAAATACTGGCGGGCCGTGAAATCATCCTTAATCTGGGCCGGGAGAGCGTTGTAGGCCACTCTTTCGAGATAATCCGCCCAATGAGTATCCCCTGTGATCCGGAGTATTTCCTCAAGGGAGAACATCATCTCGACAGCCGTGCAAAGTTCCGATCCTCTTACGGGATCCCCGTAGTTTATCAGTTCGTCTCCCGCCCAGAGCCCTGTGGGCAACCCAAGATAATCATGGATGGTCTTCTCGCCGGACCGCATGGCGTCAAGAAGAGCGGGATCTTTCTTTAACTGGTAATATACAACAGGTTCCTTGAAGCCCTGCCCCAGATTGACGCAGTGGATCGTGTTCGGAGTACGGAGCATTGTCCCTTCAGCGAATATCGCGCTCCACGGGTTGCTTTGCTCATGGATCAACTCCCCGAGCTCAAGAAGGTACTTCTCTCCGGTCAGGTTATAAAGCCAGAGGACGACCTCTAGATTGTCACCTCCCCTTTGAGCGCCCCAGAATGTCCAGTTGCCGAGAGGATACTTCGGGAGCATCTTCAATTGGTAGCGGAAGTACTTGTCCAAGAAGGGAATGACTCTCTCGTCACGGGTAGCCATATAGTATTGCTTGATGATCTTCAAGGCTACCATCTTCGGCCACCAGTCGTGGGAATTGTTTCTCTGCAGGCCGGGCTCGGGATCCCGGTCGATGTCAGGGCCGAAGTATCCGTCCTCTTTCTGGGATCCGAGTATTGCCTCTACCCAAACTTGAGCTTTATCTTTAAGCCCTTGATCGTCAAGAATATAAGCTAAAGGCAAAAGCCCGTCTATCCAGTAAGGTCCCCTCTCCCAGGCATCACCATCCCCGCCAAGCCAAGCGTTTCGCTTGCCTACGACATTGGGGTACACCTCGTCCAGATGGCCGGTAAGACCGGTCACTTGGGCCTGAAGCTGAAGCTTCAACCACCCTTCCGGCTTGATAGCCCCGAGGGGCAGCTCCATGAAACGGCTCTCGGACAGAGGCGCGCGGTTGGGGACATATTCCCCTCCGGACAAGGAGAATGAGCCCAGAGCCAGGACCGCCAATATGATAAGCAATCTTTTCATATTCCTGTCAGCTGATTAATCAGCGAGCGGGACCCAGACTTTCATTTTACCGGCCTCGCGGTTGTCCCAGGAATAGTAAGGGATGTAGTTGAGAGTCTGGTCTCCCACGTGGGCGGTGATCTCAACGATGCCGCGAAGCTTGTCCGCGTTGAAGGTGGTGTCGAAACGGGCGTCCTCGGAAATTCTCAACGCGTCGAAATCCACCTGGTTGTCAGCCTCTTCGATGCAGTACACGAGAGGACCTCTCTGGACGGCTCTCAGGCCCTCGTCCTCCTTGACACGAGGGTCAGCCGCGACAACCTGGACTGGCATATCCATCTGGAGGTCGACAAAGTCCCCGTTCTTCCACTTGCGGTCGATCACGACATATCCTTTCTCGACAGGCAACTCCACGACCTCATCATTAACGGCAACAGTGTAATTCTCGCACCAGCCCGGAACGCGGAGACGAATCTGGGTCTTGACGGAACCTTTGACTCCGACTTCGAGTCTCATGTCGTTTCCCCAAGGGTACTCTGTTTTCTGGGTAAGGGTGACTATCTTTTTACCGACTTTCACTTCCGCGGTGTTGCCGATGTAAAGGTTGACCCAGACAGCTCCATCAGAGACTCCGTAGATGTAATTACCGATAGAAGGCAGGAAGCGACAGATCTGGCTGGGGCAGCAGGCGCAACCGTACCAGGCCTGGCGATGATGACCGCCAAGAGACTCCAACGGATTGACATAGAAGAACTTGTCTCCATTCAAAGATATTCCCGCAAGGGCACCGTTGTACATGGCGCGCTCCATGACATCAGCGTATTTGCTGTCGCCGGTGAACTGGCTCATACGCCAGTTCCAGAGCACCATGCCGACGGACGCGCAGGTCTCGCAATATGCCGTAAGATTCGGGAGTGAATAGTCGTCCGTGAAGCCTTCATTGGTAGAGGACTGACCAATGCCTCCGGTGATGTACATATTCCTCAAGACGACATCATCCCAAAGGCGGTTCAAGGCAGCGATATATTCCTGGTCACCCGTGTAGGCGGCGACATCGGCCATTCCGCAGTACAAATACATGGAACGGACCGCATGGCCCGTGATCTCAGACATTTCCCTGACAGGGACCTCGTCCTGGTAATACTTTACGGGCCAAGGATTGTTGATAAGCTTCCCGTACGTGCCGTGTCCATGACCTCTTTCGTCGAGAAGCCACCCGGCGAAGTCCAGATATTTCTTCTCTCCCGTAACCTGATAAAGCTTCACAAGAGCGAGTTCTATCTCCTCATGTCCCGGCACCCAGTCGCGTTTGCCAGGGCCGAAGACAGTCATCATGTGGTCAGCCATCCTGATACAGACATCGAGCAGCTTGCGCTTGCCGGTCACGTTGTAGTAGGCCACCCCAGCCTCGATCATATGGCCGGCACAGTACATCTCGTGCTTGTCCATGTTGTCCCAACGCCCGTCAAGGCCTGTCAGGGTGTAGAACGTGTTGATGTAGCCGTCCTCCTGCTGAGCGGCGGCAAACTTGTCGATCCACTCATCGCATTTGGCCTCAAGGACCGGATCAGGATTGTTCTGGAGGGAATAAGCCATGCCCTCAAGAGCCTTGTAAACATCCGAATCGTCAAAGAATATTCCGGAATGCTCGCCTTCGCCTTTGGCGGCGTTCTCAAAATTACGGATTCGGCCTGTCTGGTTCTCAATCTGGTCGATGCAGACATTCAAGGTCACATCCTTGTGGCTCTGCAGCCTTGGTGTCCAAAAAGGATCATCAATTTTGACATCAGAGAACTTGACTGGAGTTATCATCTTGACAGTCTTTTGTTTCTGCCCGCAAGACGAGGCAAGGGCAGCAAGTGACAACGCGGCAATGGCGATAATCAGGTACTTTCTCATATCGGGTTGGTTTAGTTTTCCAGATTAACAAAAATACCAATACTAAACGAAAAAAAGAAGAGAGCCGTTAAAAACAGCTCTCTTCTCTTTACCAAATAATTGGTCTTATTCAGCCTTAGGAGCTTCCTCAGCGGCCTGGGCAGGGGCCTCGGCTGGAGTCTCAGCCTTCTTCGCGCGGCTACGACGGGTAGACTTCTTAGCCTCTTTCTTGCCGGAAGCGAGAGCGGCCTCGTTGAAGTCCACAAGCTCGATCAAAGCCATGTCGGCACCGTCACCGAGACGGAAACCGGTGTGAAGGACGCGGGTGTAACCGCCCGGGCGATCGGCGATCTTCGGAGCGATCACTCCGAACAACTCCTTGATAGCCTCCTTATTCTTGAGGTAGCTGAAAACCATACGGCGAGAATGGGTGGTGTCCTCCTTGGACTTGGTGATAAGGGGTTCCACATACATCTTGAGGGCCTTCGCCTTCGCGACGGTGGTCTGGATCCTCTTATGCATGATCAGAGAGGTAGCCATGTTCGCCAGCATAGCCTTACGATGGCCACTCTTGCGGCCAAGGTGATTGATTGCTTTATTGTGCCTCATTTCTAAACAACAGTCTTTTTCTTGGGTTCGATATTATACTTTCTGACATCCATGCCGAACTGGAGCTTCATCTTCTCGACCAACAAGTCGATCTCATTGAGAGACTTCTTGCCGAAATTCCTGAACTTCATGAGCTCGTTCCTGGAATAGGAGACAAGATCGGCGAAGGTGTCGATCTCCGCGGCTTTGAGGCAGTTGTACGCCCTCACCGAGAGACCCATGTCGGAAAGCTTGGTGAGGAGAAGATGCCTCATCCTGAGGCTTTCCTCGTAAAGTTCCTTGGAGTCTGACTCGACTGTGCTCTCCAGGGAGATCTTCTTGTCGTCCGTGAAAAGCTTGAAGTGATAGATGAGGATGTTGGCAGCCTCCTGGAGAGCCTGGTTGGGAGAGATCGATCCATCCGTGATGATCTCAAGATTGAGCTTCTCGTAGTCGGTCTTCTGCTCGACACGCCAGTTCTCGACAGTCCAGTTGACCTTTCTGATGGGGGTGTAGACAGCGTCCACGGGAATAGTCCCGATGGGCGTGTTCTCATCCCTCATCTCCTCGGCGGGCACAAAGCCGCGGCCCTTGGTGATGGTCAAGGAGATCTCGAGAGTTACAGACGGCTCGAGCGAGCAGATATGCTGCTCTGGATTCAACACCTTGAAAGAAGACAATCCCTTGGAGATATCCTCGGCGGTGAACTCATTCTTTCCGCTGATGACGATATTCGCGACCTCAGTATCGACGGACTCTACCATCCTCTTGAACCTCACTTGCTTGAGGTTGAGGATTATGTCTTGCATCCCCTCGATCACGCCTGTGATCGTCGCGAATTCCTGATCCACGCCGGAGATCTTTATCTGACTGATAGCGAAACCTTCGAGGGACGCCAGAAGGATGCGCCTCAAGGCGTTTCCGATTGTCTGGCCATAGCCAGGCTCCAAAGGCCTGAACTCAAAACGGCCGACGGTATCGGTTCCTTCAAGCATTATCACCTTGTCAGGTTTCTGAAATGCCAAGATTGCCATGTTAATTCTTTTTGGTGTTATTCGTTACTTGGAGTACAGGTCAACTATGAGCTGCTCGTTGATGGACTCAGGGATGTCTGTCCTGGCGGGCACATTCAGGAACTTGCCGGTGAGTGCCTTGGCATCGAACTCAATCCATGAATATTTAGGGGCAGAAGCGACGCTCTTCTGGATAACCTCCAGACTCTTGGAACGCTCCCTGACAGCGACGGTGTCACCCGGCTTGACCTGGGCGGAAGGAATGTTGCAAACAGCACCGTTCAGAGTGATGTGGGCATGGTTGACGAGCTGCCTAGCGGCTGCCCTTGAAGGGGCGACACCCATCCTGTAGACCACATTGTCAAGTCTTGACTCAAGGAGGAAGAGAAGGTTCTCACCCTTCTGTCCGCTCATGCGGGCAGCCTTGAGATAAGTGTTGTGGAACTGACGCTCGAGAAGACCATACATGTAGCGGACCTTCTGCTTCTCTTTCAGCTGAATACCATACTCCTTCTGCTTCTTGCGCTTGGCAGCCAGTCCGTGCTGTCCCGGAGGGTAGTTCCTTTTCTCAAAATTCTTGTCGCTTCCGAATATAGGCTCGCCAAATTTGCGGGCGATCTTGGTGGTAGGACCAGTATATCTTGCCATAATAAACTCTGATTAATTTAATTAAACTTTACGGCGGCCCTTCGGTCTGCAACCATTGTGGGGCATAGGGGTCACATCGATGATCTCAGTGACGACGATCCCAGCGTTATTGATGGTCCTGATAGCGGACTCACGGCCTGCTCCGGGACCTTTAACATAGACTTTAACCTTGCGCAGGCCCGCGTCGTAAGCAGCCTTGGAAG